>ERZ779842.555-NODE-555-length-38890-cov-3.764439_pt1 | contig 38890 bp, 29 predicted proteins | sample MGYA00511095_ERZ779842 | MGnify/ENA primary metagenome ERZ779842 (study PRJEB29588, sample SAMEA2154036) | human gut metagenome | biome: human gut; feature: human-associated habitat; material: faeces | place: Denmark | collected 2008/2010 ... | reverse complement strand
ACTTTTTATCTGTACCTATATCCAGGGCAATTTTATGATCGACAGACTGCCGCCATTGGACGGAACTTCAATCTGGTGGGGCAAATACGATATTCTCCGGAAAGATACATTGCTTCTTTGGGTAGTAGTGCTGATCGTTGTAATTGCGGCAATGATCGTGCTGCGAAAGCAGAAATTTGTCCATGTGGTAATGTTCATCAGCGGATGCATGACCCTGATGCTTCTGGTTACCGCATGCAGCACCGTGATTACCAGCGGGGCACTGCATTCCAAACTGCATCTGCATGTCAGCGTGGAAGAAGAATTCGAGATGTCTGCGGACAACAATTTCGTGATCCTTGTGCTGGATACGGCAGATTCCAGAGAGTTTACCTCACTGTTAGAGGAACATCCGGAGTACCGGGAGATCTTTGGAGATTTTACTTATTTTGAGAATACCACGGGAGCTTACACCAGCACATTGAATGCTATTCCTTTTATTTTATCCGGTGAATGGTATGAGAATGAGGGATCTTTTCAGGACTATCTGGACAGAGTCTACAGAGAGGCACCGTTGTGGAAGGAACTGAAGAGCAGAAATTATCAGATCGATCTCTATGAGGATGATATCCGTGCACAGGATGCTTCCATCGTGGACAATTTTGACAATGTCTATTTTACTAAGGTCACCCCCGTTTCTTATCTGGAACTGGCAAAGCAGGAGCTGAAGCTCGTTGGATTCCGGTATGCACCGTATGATCTGAAAAGATACTGCGTGATCAAAGAAGTCTATTTTAATGAATTACGGGAATCTCATCCGGAAGGTTCGGATTCCAAGGCGTTTACTGCGGATAATACGGCTTTCAAGGAGGATCTGGCAGCCCAGGGTGTTGTGATGGATGAGACAGGAAACCGTTTCAAGTTCATCCATCTGAACGGGGCCCACGCACCTTTTATCTATGACAAGGATGCCAATGTCATCGGTGTGGAACAGGGATCTTATCGTCAGAGCATGGAAGCTTCCATTACATTGGCAGCGAATTATATCCAGGCATTGAAAGACAGTGGTGCCTATGATAACACCGCTCTGATCGTAATGGCAGATCACGGATACAACGGTATGGGAGAAAAGGAAGAGGACTTTCTGCGGCAGGCAGCGTTGCTTCTGATCAAAGGAAGAAATGAACAGCACGATACCATGCAGATCTCGGAAGCTCCTATCAGCTACGAAGACCTGCAGGAGGCGTATGTCCGACTGCTGGATGGCGCGCAGAGCGACGCGGTGTTTGACTGGAAAGAGGGAGATACCAGAGAGAGACGTTTCCTGGAATACGCTCCCGGCAGCGAGAAACACATGGTAGAATATCTCCAGAAAGGCCATGCACAGGATCTGACAACTATGGTGCCTACCGGAAGGGTGTTCGACCGGTAATAACTTTTCCTGCGATAGAAGCGGCGGGGATGATCCCGACTTCCGCAAAGCGGCTGTCAATGCTGTGGTTGCGGTTGTCACCCAGAACAAAATATTCTCCGGGTGCAAGCGTCAGGGGAGCGGCGGCATTGCCGGCATCCTCTATGAGAGAAAAGCCATCGGGGGTCGGTTGGGGAATCCCATTGACATAGAGGATTCCCTCTGTGATCTGTACCGTATCTCCCGGCAGGGCCACGATTCGTTTGACGATATCGCGTCCCAGCGTCTCGTGGCGGATGACAACGACATCGTTATAGTCCAGACAGTCTGGCAGACCGAATTTCTGAAGGAGGACCGGCTGCCCGGAGGTGTAGGTCGGCTCCATGGAAGAACCGTTTACAAAATACAGCTGTACCACGAAATGGGACACCAGATAACAGATACAGCCGATAAGCAATACAAAAAGCAGATAAGAACGGGTGCGATGATTCATAAGGGATCCTTTCCGGTTTGTTAAAATGCTGATAAAGATATCAAAATCTATCAGATAGCATACCACATTTCGGGTGGTAATAACAGAGAAGAGAAACAATAAGAGAAAAAGAGGTAAAAGCAATGAAAGTATTACTGGTAAACGGAAGCGGACATGCGAAGGGCTGTACCTACACAGCTCTGGAGGAAGTAGCGGGAGCACTGGAGAAAAACGGTATTGAGACGGAGATCATCCAGGTGGGTACACAGCCCATCGCCGGATGTATCGGCTGCAATGCCTGTCTGAAGAACGGAAAGTGTTTCCGGGAGGATGGCGTGAATGAATTTGTGGAAAAAGCGAAGACTGCAGACGGATTTGTCTTCGGATCTCCGGTGCATTATGCATCTGCTTCCGGTATGATCACTTCCTTCCTGGACAGAGCATTTTACGGCAAGAGCGCCCTGTTCCAGGGCAAGCCCGGTGCCTGCATCGTCAGCTGCAGACGCGGTGGGGCTTCCGCAGCCTTTGACCAGTTGAACAAATATTTTACCATCAACTGTATGCCGGTGGTATCCAGCCAGTATTGGAATCAGGTACACGGCAATACTCCCGAAGAGGTAAAACAGGATCTGGAAGGCATGCAGACCATGCGTACCCTGGGTAACAATATGGCATGGCTGATCAAATGCATTGCCGCAGGAAAAGCTGCGGGCATGGATTTCCCGGAGAGAGAACCGGCGCAGAAGACCAACTTTATTCGATAAGGAGACAGATGAATTATGGCAGAGTGGAATGGATTGGGAAGATATCCGGAGGATGCGGATGTGAATGATCGTCCGGAAGAGGGTACCTTGCTGGCCTATGTGGACGGAAGCTATCAGGATGCACTGAAAAAATACGGTTTCGGCTGTATTTTTATTCTTCCCGACGGACGCATCTATACAGAATACGGTAATGGTGACAATCCGGACTCTCTGAAACAGCGGAATGTCTCCGGAGAGATGCTGGGAGCCATGTATGCGGTACGGTTTGCCTTAAACAGCGGCTTTACAGTCATCGAGATCCGCTACGACTATGAAGGAATCGAGAAATGGGTCACCGGTGCCTGGAAAAGTAAGAATGATCTGACGAAAAAATATGCACAGACCATGCTGGGCTGGGGACAGAAGATTCAGATCCGCTTTACCAAAGTACCGGCTCATTCGAAGGTAAAATACAACGAGCTGGCAGATGAGACCGCAAAGCTGGGTGTGGCAAACGGAAACGGTATTCCCAAAGTCAAAAGTCTCAGTGACTTCGAAGCGGCAGACGGTGTGGAAGCGTGAAAACATATACTTGCGGCCGTGTGTCTGTAGCCCGGAAGTTAAGGGCTTCGGAAAGGAATGAGGAATAGAATGCGTCTGAATAAATATCTGGCACAGTGCGGTGTATGTTCCCGAAGAGATGCGGATAAGCTGATCGAACAGGGAAAAGTACTGGTCAACGGTCAGGTGGCCGGAATGGGACAGCAGGTGGAAGAAACGGACACCGTGCAGGTGGGTAAGAAGATCCTGCAGGGAAGACACAGAAGGTACTGGCATTTTACAAGCCGGTGGGAGTGACCTGCACGGAGAGAGATCCTCATGCAGAGAAAAAGATCATGGATATGATCCGCTATCCGGAACGGCTGACCTATGCGGGACGTCTGGACAAAGATTCCGAAGGCCTGATCCTGCTCACCAATGATGGAGATCTGATCAATGCCATGATGCGGGGCGCCAACCGTCATGAAAAAGAATATATCGTAAAGACAGATAGGGAAATAACACCCGATTTTTTGGAGAAAATGGCGAAAGGTATTTATCTGAAAGATCTGGACATCACTACCAGAGAATGTAAGATTGAACAGATCGGAAAATTTACCTTCCGTATCGTTTTGACTCAGGGAGTCAACAGACAGATCCGGCGGATGTGTGAAGCCTGTGGATACCGGGTAAAAGCGCTGAAAAGAATCCGGATCATGAACATTCTGCTGGGGGATCTGAAGCCGGGAAAGTGGCGCGAGGTCACCGGAGAAGAGCTGGAACAGCTTCAAAGAGACACCGGAATGTTAAATCGCAATTAAATATATAAAGGCAGGAATACAAGATGCAGTCTTCCAAAATAGACCGGATCAAAGATCTGGTAGAACAACTGAATGCAGCTTCCGAAAGCTATTACGCCAAGGATCAGGAGATCATGAGCAACTACGAATACGACAAGCTCTATGATGAACTGGTGGAACTGGAAAAAGAGACAGGCGTTACCCTGGCCAACAGTCCTACGGTAAACGTAGGCTACGAAGCGGTGGATGAGCTTCCCAAGGAGCGCCATGAGAGTCCTATGCTGTCTCTGGGCAAGACGAAAAGCCGGGAAGAACTGCGGGACTGGCTGCAAGGCAATCCTGCAATTCTCAGCTGGAAACTGGACGGGCTGACCATTGTATTGACGTATCGTGAAGGAAAACTTGCAAAAGCGGTCACCCGTGGCAACGGCGAGATCGGTGAGGTCATTACAAATAACGCCCGTACTTTTAAGAATCTTCCGCTGAATATTTCCTATACCGGAGAACTGATCCTGCGGGGAGAAGCGGTGATCACCTACAGTGATTTTGAGAAGATCAACGGGGAGATCGCAGATGCAGAGGCAAAATACAAGAATCCCCGAAATCTGTGCAGCGGCTCTGTGAGGCAGCTCAACAATGAGATCACGGCCAGACGGAATGTCCGCTTTTTTGCTTTTACGCTGGTAAAGGCGGCTGGTGTGGATTTTCATGATTCCAAGGAAGCCCAGTTTGCTTTTTTGCAGGAGCAGGGCTTTGCAGTGGTGGAACATGTGGCAGTAACGGAAGAGAACATTTTATCTGCCATTGAAGATTTTGAACACAAGATCGAGCACTACGATATTCCTTCCGACGGTCTGGTACTTACTTATGAAAGTATCAGCTACGGACAGTCCCTGGGCAGAACTGCGAAGTTTCCCAGAGATTCCATTGCTTTCAAATGGGCGGATGAACTGCGGGAGACTACATTAAAAGAGGTCGAGTGGAGCGCCAGCCGTACCGGTCTGATCAATCCGGTAGCTATTTTTGAGCCGGTGGAACTGGAAGGCACAACGGTGAGCCGCGCTTCCGTGCATAATATCAGTATCATGAGATCCCTCAGACTGGGAATCGGAGACCATATCACGGTCTATAAGGCCAACATGATCATTCCCCAGATCGCTGAGAATCTGACAGGCAGTGATAATGTGGAGATTCCAAAGGTGTGTCCGGTGTGCGGACAGCCCACGGAGATCCGACAGATGAATGAGGTACAGTCCCTATACTGCACCAATGAGAAATGTCCGGCCAAGGAAATCAAATCCTACACCCTGTTCGTCAGCCGGGATGCACTGAATATTGACGGACTCTCCGAGGCAACATTGGAGAAGCTGATCGATCAGGGCTTTATCCATGAATATGCGGATCTGTTCCGGCTGGACCGTTACAAGGAGGTCATTACCGGAATGGAAGGATTCGGAGAAAAATCCTATCAGAATATGATGGACAGTATCGAGACTGCAAGACATACCACGCTGCCCCGGTTGATCTACGGACTGGGGATCGCAGGAATCGGCGTGGCCAATGCCAAGGCGCTGTGCCGGTATTTTGATTACGATCTGGAACGAATGCAGGCAGCGGACGAAGAAACACTGAGTGCCATTCCCGGTGTGGGAGAGGTGCTGGCATCTACATTTACGGATTATATGCGGGATGCGGAAAATCTGGAGAAAATAGCTCATCTGAAGGAAATCCTGACGATAGAGACACCACAGATCGATGAGAGTGCACAGACACTGGCAGGAATGTCCTTCGTGGTGACGGGAAGCCTGAACCATTATGCCAGCCGGAATGATCTGAAAGAGGTCATTGAGGAAAAAGGCGGCAAGGTGACCGGAAGTGTCACCGGCAAGACCACCTGCCTGATCAACAATGATATTACATCTACATCATCGAAAAATAAAAAAGCAAAAGAATTACAGGTTCCCATTCTGACAGAAGAGGAATTTCTGAGAACCTATAATATTCCTTACGAGGAATAAGCAAGAAAGACCCGGAGGAAAATAAAATGCCTATCAAAACACAAAATGATCTGCCTGCCAAAGAGATACTGGAAAATGAAAATATATTCGTCATGGACGAATTTCGTGCGGTACATCAGGACATGCGTCCCCTGCAGGTACTGATCCTGAACAATATGCCGGTAAAGCAGGATACGGAGCTGCAGCTGCTGCGGGCGTTGTCAAATACACCGCTGCAGGTGGATGTCACTTTCATGAACACCAAGACCCACGTGTCACTGAATACCCCGGCCAGCCATCTGAACAAATTTTACACTACCTTTGATGAGATCAGGGATCGTAAATTCGATGGACTGATCGTTACCGGAGCACCGGTGGAGGATATTACCTTCGAGGAAGTGGATTACTGGGAGGAGACCTGTCAGATCCTGGACTGGGCGGAGACCCATGTGACCTCCACCTTACATATCTGCTGGGCGGCACAGGCCGGATTTTATCATTATTACGGAATCAACAAGAGACAATTGTCCCAGAAGCTGTTCGGCGTCTATGCACATAAGGTATCCAACCGGAAAGTTCCGTTGGTCCGGGGATTTGATGATATTTTCATGGCTCCGCACAGCCGTCATACCGAGACACCATCGGAGGCCATTCATGCCTGTAAGGATCTGACGATCCTGGCAGAATCGGAGAAGGCCGGCGTATTCCTGGCAATGGCGGAAGAGGGCAAAAAGATTTTTGTAGCGGGCCATCCGGAATATGACCGTTATACACTGAACAACGAATATCATAGAGATCTGGACAAGGGACTGCCCATTCAGATCCCCTATAATTATTACCCGGACGATGACCCGGAGCAGAGACCTCTGTTACAGTGGAGATCTCATTGCAACAACCTTTACAGCAACTGGCTGAATTACTATGTATATCAAACAACCCCATACGACTTAACGGATATACGATAATTTCGATAGAAACAGGACGATGGTCATGGAGAATGGAAAAAAGAAAGGAAGCAGAAGATGAATCAGACACTGACAAGAAAACAATTTGATATTTTATCGATACTGGCAGAGGAAAAAGGTACTTTATCCCAGAGACAGCTGGGAGAAAAGAGCGGACACTCTCTGGGAACGGTCAACCGTGTCATGCAGGAACTGACCGAATTACAGTATGTGACAGAGGGAGAGATCACAAGTGCCGGAATCTCCGCACTGGAGCCTTACCGTGCAAAGCGCGCCATCTTTATTGCAGCTGGATTCGGCAGCCGGCTGGTGCCCATTACCTTTAACACCCCGAAACCACTGGTACGTGTGCATGGACAGCGTATTATTGACGGTCTGATCGATGCCTGTCTGGATGCCGGGATTAATGAAATCTATATTGTCCGGGGGTATCTGGCAGAGCAGTTTGATCAGCTGCTGTACAAATATCCCATGATCAGATTCCTGGAAAATCCGGTTTACAATGAAGCTAATAATATTTCCTCCGCCATGGTGGCAAGATATATGCTTTCCAATGCCTATGTATTTGAGGCGGATCTACTGATCTCCAATCCGCAGATCATTAAAAAATATCATTATACCTCCGATTTTCTGGCAATAAAAAAGGACAGAACCGATGACTGGTGCTTCACGGTAAAAGACGGAGTCATTGTAGAAGAGAAAGTCGGCGGCCTGGATTGCTGGCAGATGGTGGGAATCTCTTACTGGAACGAAGAAGACGGACATAAGCTGTCAGATGATATCAAGATGACCTACGAACAGCCCGGCGGCAAGGAGCGTTACTGGGAACAGGTACCCCTGGTATTCTGCCAGAAGCATTATAAGGTAGAAGTACGTGAATGCCGGGAAAATGACATTATCGAGATCGATACTTTCCGGGAGCTGAAAGCCATCGACAAGACGTATGATGTTTAAAGAAAAATAAGTATTGCTATTTTGTGCGAATGGTATTATTATATGTTCATATTTAACACAAAGTGTCTGCGAATGGAACGCAGACATTTTGTGTACTTATTTTAGCGGAAAACCTATGAAAACCGTTCAAAGAATTAAAACATATCATACATTAATGAACGATTGGAAAAAGAACGTGAACAAAAAAAGGAGGAATCCCATAATGGAGCAACTGCTGCAAACACCGGTCAAAAGAAATATTTTGTTGAATCCCGGACCATCCACCACCACAGATACCGTAAAATATGCACAGGTCGTGCCGGACATCTGTCCCAGAGAAAAAGAATTCGGCGGACTGATGAAGGGTCTCAGAGAAGACCTTGTAAAAATCGTGCATGGAGACTTGGAAAAGTATACGAGCGTCCTGTTCTGTGGATCCGGCACCATCAATATTGATGCATGCATCAGCTCCCTGCTGCCGGAGGGCGGCAAAGTACTGGTGGTGGATAACGGAGCCTACAGCACCAGAGCTGTGGAAGTATGCCAGTATTACGGACTTCCCTATATTGACCTGAAATTCCCGGTGGACGAACTGCCAGACTTAGAAAAAGTGGAGCAGACCCTGAAGGAGAACCCTGACATTGCCCTGGTACATACCACCCATAATGAGACCGGTACCGGAATTCTGAATCCTATCCGTGAGATCGGAGCCCTTGCTCATAAATATCATGCTGTCTTTACCGTGGATACCACCTCTACTTACGCCATGCGTCCCATTCATATAGAAGAAGACAATATTGACTTCTGTATGGCTTCCGCCCAGAAGGGTCTCATGGCCATGACAGGACTTTCTTTTGTAGTAGGCAGCCGCACGATCTTAGAGGCATCGAAGGATTATCCCAAGAGATCCTATTATTGCAATCTGTATCAGCAGTATGACTTTTTCCAGCGGACCGGTGAGATGCATTTTACCCCGCCGGTACAGACAATCTACGCTACGATCCAGGCATTGAAGGAATACTGGGCAGAGGGAGAGGAAGCCAAGTGGGCGAGACATACGAGAGTCTTTGAGGCCATTCATGAAGGATTGGATGCACTGGGATTCCGCGATGTGATCCGCAGAGAATGGCAGTCGGGACTGGTTGTGTCTGTGAAGTATCCCGATGATCCAAACTGGAATTTTGAAAAAGTACATGATTATTGCTATGAGCGGGGATTTACCATTTACCCCGGCAAAATCTCTACTACCAATACCTTCCGCCTGTGTGCACTGGGTGCGATTGACAGACCGGATATCGAAGCCTTTTTCAAAGTGTTCAGAGAAGCACTGGAAGTCAATAAAATTCAGATTCCGGCAAAATATAAGGAGGCATAGGATCAAATGAAGCGAGTATATACCTGTTTCTGTACGGATGTCATTCATGAGGGGCACCGCAATATCATCAGAGAAGCCGGAAAATACGGCGAGCTGACCATCGGCGTCTTAAGTGATGCGGCAATGATCCGTTTTAACCGTTTTCCCACCATCAGCTTCGAGGAGCGTATGCAGCTGGTAAAAGATATCCCGGAAGTCAGCAATGTGGTCGTGCAGGATGATGTAATGTATGATAAGGTCATTGAAGAATTGCGCCCTGACTACGTAATCCATGGGGATAACTGGCAGGAGGGAGCTTTGAAGGCTATCCGTGACAACGTGGAAGGACTGCTGAAGACATACGGCGGTGAGATCATAGATGTCCCTTATACATATAATGAAGAAGTAAAAAGAATTGATACGAGGATCAAGGAAAAGCTTGCCATGCCGGAATACCGCAGAAAGCGCCTGCGCCAGCTCATTGAGATCCGTCCCATTGTCAAAGCACTGGAGGTTCACAGCGGCCTGACCGGACTGATCGCAGAGAAGACCATCGTGGAGCATGATGGTGAGCTGGACCAGTTCGATGCCATGTGGATCAGCTCTCTGTGCGATTCCACGGCGAAGGGCAAGCCGGATATCGAGCTGGTGGACATGACTTCCCGTTTCCGTACCATTGATGACGTGACGGAAGTGACCACGAAACCCATTATTTTTGACGGAGATACCGGCGGACTGACGGAGCATTTCGTATACACAGTGAGAACACTGGAAAAAATGGGTGTTTCCGCCATCATTATTGAGGACAAGACCGGACTTAAGAAAAATTCCCTATTCGGAAACGATGTGGTGCAGACCCAGGACAGCATCGAGAACTTCAGTGCCAAGATCGCAGCCGGCAAAAAGGCACAGCTGACGGATGATTTCATGATCATTGCCAGAATCGAAAGTCTGATCCTGGAGCGAGGCATGGAAGATGCACTGAACCGTGCCAGAGCTTTCGTAGCAGCGGGAGCGGATGGCATCATGATCCACAGCCGTAAGAAATCCCCGGATGAGATTCTGGAATTCTGTGATAAATTCCGGGCAGAGGATTCGAAGACACCTATCGTGGTGGTGCCGTCTTCCTTTAACAGCATTACGGAAAACGAACTGGCCGCCCACGGCGTCAATATCGTGATCTATGCGAACCAGCTGACCAGAAGTGCCTTCCCCGCCATGCAGCAGACCGCCGAGGACATCCTGCGGTATCACAGGGCACAGGAAGTGGACAGCAGACTGATGCCGATCAAAGATATTATAACTTTAATAGACGAAATTTAACTGACAGGGGCAGGAAAGGAATACTTACATGAAAGCAGAAAACTTTGCGAAAATTTTAAATGCGGACTTTTATACCGGGGTGCCGGATTCCCAGCTGAAAGCCCTCTGCAATTACCTGATGCACACCTATGGGATCGATCCGAAGCATCATGTGATCGCGGCGAACGAAGGCAACTGCACGGCACTGGCCGCCGGTTATCATCTGGCTACCGGCAAAGTCCCGGTAGTATACATGCAGAACAGCGGAGAAGGCAATATCATCAACCCCGTGGCATCCCTGCTGAACGATAAAGTCTATGCCATCCCCATGATCTTCGTCATCGGTTGGCGCGGTGAACCGGGGATCCACGACGAACCCCAGCATATCTACCAGGGTGAAGTGACCCTGAAATTGCTGGAGGATATGGGAATCCGCTATTTTGTCATCGGAAAAGACACAACGGAAGAGGAAGTAAGTGCTGCCATGCAGGAGTTCCGCAAGGAGCTGGATCGTGGTGAGGATGTAGCGTTCGTGATCCGGAAGGGTGCCCTCAGTTATGAGGAAAAGGTGGAGTACCGCAACGACAATCCCATGATTCGGGAAGAGATCATCCGCCACATCGTGCAGGCTTCCGGCGAGGATCCCATTGTCAGCACCACGGGCAAGGCCAGCAGAGAACTGTTCGAGATCAGAGAACACAACGGACAGAGCCACAAGTATGATTTTCTGACCGTAGGTTCCATGGGACACAGCAGCAGTATCGCCCTGGGCGTGGCAGTGCAAAAGCCGGGTACGAAAGTATGGTGCGTGGACGGCGATGGCGCAGTGTTGATGCACATGGGTTCCATGGCGGTACTGGGCAGCACGGCACCTGAAAATATGGTGCACATCGTCATCAATAACGGTGCCCATGAGACCGTGGGCGGTATGCCTACCGTGGCAGCCGATATGGATCTTGTCTCCATTGCAAAAGCCTGTGGCTATCCCCATGCAGTATCCGTTACCACCTATGAGGAACTGGACCGGGAACTGACCGCTGCAAAAGAGAGAGAGACCCTGACCTTTATCGAAGTAAAATGTGGTATCGGAGCAAGGGAAGATCTCGGAAGACCCACCACCACGGCACTGGAGAACAAGCAGAACTTCATGGAATACCTGAAGGAATGCCGATGACCGGTAACACACGTGGAATATCGTGCACATTTTGCTACAATAAAATGAGAAAAAAATAATAGATATCACTGTTCGTCAAGCTGCCTGTATGGTAAAATACATACCATACAAGCAGCTTTTCATATATTACAAAAGCAGAAAGAATGAGGGAGTACATATGGAAATTAACATTGGTATTATCGCAATTATTGTATTGGCCATTGCCATCCTGGCCATCCTGGCATCCGGTTATGTGAAGGCATCACCGAACAAAGCCTACATCATCTCCGGTATTAAGAGAGAGCCCAAGGTTCTGATCGGACGTGCAGGCATCAAGATTCCTTTTCTGGAGAAGAAGGATGAGCTGATCCTGAAGCAGATCAGTATCGACATCAAGACCAACGGTTATATACCTACCAAGGATTTCATCGGTGTGGATATCGACGCCGTGGCAAAGGTCAGAGTCCTGACCCAGAGAGATGTCACCGTAAATGCGAAGGGTGAAGTCGTGGCAGGTGCGGATGCGAACAAGAGAATCACCACCGAGATGGCTAACGCAGCCATGAAGAACTTCCTGAACATGAACGAAGATCAGATCCGCGATGCACTGACCGATTCCTTACAGGGTAACATGCGTGAGATCATCGGTACCCAGTGCCTGAAGGAACTGTGTAATGACCGTAAGACTTTCGGTGATGAGGTACAGGCAAAGGCGCAGAAGGATATGAATGCCCTGGGTATCTGGATCGAGTCCTGTAACATCCAGAAGATCGAGGATGAGAACAACCTGATCACTGCTTTGGGACAGGATAACATGTCCCAGATCCAGAAGGACGCTTCCGTAGCAAAGGCACAGGCAGACAGAGATGTGGCCATCGCCAGAGCACAGGCACAGAAGGATGCCAATGATGCACAGGTCATCGCAGAGACCGAGATCGCACAGAAGCAGACTGAGCTGGCGATCAAGAAGGCAGAACTGAAGAAAGAGTCCGATATCAAGAAGGCAGAAGCTGACGCAGCATATAAGATCCAGGAAGAGGAACAGCGTAAGACCGTGGAGATCACCACAGCGAATGCGAACCTGGCCCGTCAGGAGAAGGAACTGGAATTAAAGGAGAGAGAAGTATCCATCAAGGAGAAAGCTCTGGAAGCTGAGGTCAAGAAGACCGCAGAAGCAAACAAATACGCAGCACAGCAGAAGGCAGATGCCGAGCAGTATGAGAGACAGAAGAGAGCGGAGGCCGAACTCTTCGAGATCCAGAGACAGGCAGAGGCAGAAAAGGCAAAATCCGAGGCAGAAAGATTCGCCAAGGAGCAGGCGGCAGAGGCAGTCAAGGCAGCAGGCCTGGCAGAGGCAGCAGCTGTAGCAGCCAAAGGTAAGGCGGAAGCAGAAGCCATTCAGGCAAAAGCAGAGGCAGAGGCAGCCGGTATTCTGAAGAAAGCGGAAGCTATGAAGCAGTACGGCGACGCTGCAAGACAGCAGATGGAGTTAGATACTCTGAAGGTATACTTCGAGCAGCTGCCCAAGATCGCCGAGGCTGTGGCTAAGGGCTACATGAACGTAGATTCCATCAAGATGTTCGGCGGCGATTCCAGCAAGCTGGCAGGCGATATCATGACCACTGTAACCCAGGTTACCGATGGTATCAAGGAGTCTACCGGACTGGACATCAATGAGATGCTGGCTAAGGGCTTTGCAAAAGAAACAAAGTCTGAAGAGACTGGTTCTACAGCAAATGCCGATTACCATGAGGTAAAGCCGGAATAATACTTGCGATAAGTGACAGAATGTCATAAACTGAGGGTACAGAGATAAAATAAAAGTCTCTGTACCCTCTTGCTTTTGCGGGCGGGGTATGAAGATGAAAATGGAAAAGGAAGAAAAGATGACAACAGCAGATCCGAAGGCAACAAAAGAAACAGTAGAATTATGGAATTATCTTCATGCTGTAGCGGGAAAGCAGATCATTACCGGGCAGCATACCCAGACCATTCCCTGCGAAGAGATAGATTACATCAGGCAGGTCACCGGAAAGGAACCGAAGCTGCGGGGCTTTGAACTGCTGGCGTATTCTCCAAATATCAATTATGAAGATGCTTCCCCGGAATGCATCCAGGAAGTGGAAGAAGATAAGGGGACCGTGGAGACGGCATTGCAATGGGCCAGAAAACAGCGGGAAGCCGGAAATGGTGGTATTCTCACCTTTGCCTTCCACTGGTTCTCGCCCTTAGGCGGCAGAGACAAGAGCTTCTATACCGAACACACGGATTTTGATGCAAGGGAAGTATTGAAAGAGGGAACCCCAGAGAGAGCGGCATTCTATCATGACATGGATGTGATTGCGGAGATCCTGCGGCGCTTTCAGGAAGAGCGGATCCCCATTCTCTGGCGCCCGTTCCATGAATCCTACGGTACCTGGTTCTGGTGGGGAGCGCAGGGCCCGGAAGTGGCGAGAAACCTGTATCACCTGATGTTCGATTACTACACAGGTGAGAAAGACCTGCATAACCTCCTATGGGTATGGAACAGCGACGTACCGGAAGCATATCCCGGGGATTCTTACGTGGATGTGGTGTCCATGGATGTCTACCTCCCGGAATACCTGCCTACGGACTATGCGGAGACCTACAAAAAGCTGGTGACTGCAACCTCCCGGAACAAGATTACCGCACTGGCAGAGATCGGTTACCTCCCGGACATAGAACTTCTGCAAAAAAGCAGAATCCCCTGGGCTTACTACATGACCTGGTCCAAGGAATTCTGCATCGGCGAAAAATATAATAGCGTAGAAAATCTGAAGAAAATGTACGACAGTGAATACGCGGTGACTTTGTGATACGGTCACATTTGCACTTGTTGCAGTTTGGCAATGAGAGCGTCCTTTAGAACTTTGGAATAATTGATACCGCAATTATCACAGGCAGTGTTTAACCATGCCGGAATAGTCAGTGTCTTTTTGACGGCCCTGTCATCATAGGCCCGGGCATAATTATCCAAATTCACACAGATTAGATTTATTAATGCAGTGGGATCATCTGATTTCACTGCATTAATTGCAGTAGGGGCGGGAAGAGCATCGCCGTCTCTCAGAGAAGTAAACAGATATTGTGCACATGCTTCCTGTGCCATGGCAAAGGCATCTGCAAGACTGTCACCATAGGTGGCGAGATCATTAAGATCGGGAAAAATGACAGAGTATTTCCCATTCGCTTCCGGGTAAAAAATAGCCGGATATATATAATTCATAAGATCACTCCTTTCAAAGGCTGTTCCATATTATTTTAGTCCAGCCTGTTTAAAAATAGAATTAACAACTCGCAAAGGAATATCGCCGCTGTGATTGGGAATGGTTACTTTCCCTGACTTTGAAGGATGTTTGTACTGATGATGAGAACCTCTGATATCAGACAAAAACCAGCCATCGTCAAGGATGATTCGCTCTAATTCGCGAAAACGCATGGATTATCTCTCCTTTCTTAAGGTAACACGTATAATACGTGAAGTCAATAAATGTTGGGAAAATTCGCCGAAGAATTGGCGTATTTAGAAACTTTCAAAATAAAATGAAATAATTGTACCGTGTAACATGAGAGAAAGCAACAAAAATGTTTTTCTCAGAAATTGAAACAAAAGTACTAAAAACAATTTACATAAATCTAAAATATGCTATAATATTTCCGTATTGAGACAAAATATTTGTGAGTTGTAGCCAAAAAATACTACAATTTCACACATATTTCCAATTATCAACAAAAGTAATGGGTGAGAGAGTTTATGGAATTAGGCAGAAAAAAAGTCCGGTTAGGTGAATTATTGGTAAACAGTGGGGTGATCACGGCAGAGCAGTTGCAGCAGGCACTAGACAACCCCAATCGTCAGGGCAAGAAGCTGGGTGAATTTCTGGTAGATGAAGGCATCGTATCGGAGGATGATCTGGCGAAGGCACTGAGCCGCCAGCTGGATCTGGATATGATCGATCTCCAGAGCGTCAATGTGGACAAGGAAGTACTGAATCTGGTACCGGTCAACGTCCTGAAGAAGAACAAGATATTCCCCTTCGCCTACAAAGAAAATAACTTCAACGTTCTCATGGTCGCCATGGCGGATCCCCTGGATTACAACGCCATCGATGACATCAACATCATCACCAACTTTCAGGTAGAGCCCGTAGTAGCCACCACCCGCAGCATCATGCTGGCCATCGATAAATACTTCGGTCAGGAGGAAGTAACCGAGGCACTGGCAGCCTACGCCAAAGAGAAAAAGCTGGATGTGGTGGAAGATATCGCCACGGAGGAGAACATCAACAGCTCCCCCATCGTAATGCTGGTCAAGGACATGATCGAAAAAGCCGTCCGCCAGCGTGCATCCGATATCCATATCGAACCTATGGAAAATATCATCCGTGTCCGTTACCGTATCGACGGTGCCCTCTATGAGAGAGCGAGATATGGTGTCAACGTACTGTCTGCCATCATCGCTCGCATCAAGATCATCGGCGGCATGGATATCTCCGAGAAGAGAAAACCTCAGGACGGACGTATCACCCAGATCGTAGACCGTGTGGAATACGATATCCGTGTGTCCGTCCTGCCTACTGTATATGGGGAAAAAGTCGTAATGCGTCTTGCTGCGAAGAGCGCACTGAACCGTGACAAGAGCCAGTTAGGCTTCAAACCCTACGAATTAAAACAGTTTGACTATATCCTGAAAAATCCTCACGGTATCATCCTGGTAACCGGACCTACCGGAAGTGGTAAGTCCACCACCCTGTATACCGCACTGAGCGAACTGAATAAAGAAGACGTGAACATCATCACCGTCGAGGATCCTGTCGAGGCCAATATTGACGGTATCAACCAGGTACAGGTCAACACCAAGGCAGACCTGACTTTCGCATCGGCACTGCGTTCCATCCTGCGACAGGACCCGGATATCATCATGATCGGTGAGATCCGAGACCAGGAGACCGCCAGCATTGCCGTACAGGCATCCATCACCGGACACCTGGTGGTAAGTACCCTGCATACCAATTCCTCCGCCAGCACCATCACCCGTCTGGAGGATATGGGCATCGAATCCTACCTGATCGCAGATTCCGTCATCGGTGTGATCGCCCAGCGACTGGTACGCAGACTCTGTCCTTTCTGTAAAAAGCCGAAGCAGGCCACCAAGGATGAAAAAGAGTTCATGGGCATGAGGGAAGAGGAAGATGTAACCATCTACGAGCCCTGTGGATGCAGCAAATGCGACAATACCGGCTTCAAGGGCCGTATCGGTGTCTACGAGATCATGCAGATCACGCCGAAGCTGAAAACCATTATCAGCAAGCGGGAGGGTGCCGATATCTTAAAAGAAGAAGCATTAAAAGAAGGAATGCATACCCTGCGTATGAGTGCCACGGACTATGTACTGGATGGCACCACCTCCTTCTCCGAGATGGTAAAGGTATCATTTGACGTATAATTCTATAAAAACCGCAATATTTTATAGAAATTTATCAAAATTTATAAAAATTTTTCAAAAACCTGGACCTTTTCAGGACCGGGGCTCGTCTTACATAGTTGGGGAGAAAGTTAAAGATAGAGACGTATTGGAGGAAAGGCACATGGCGACCTATGGCTACAGAGCCATCACAAAGGCTGGAAAAGAAGTAAAGGGAAGTTTGGAAGCGGATAACAAAGATCTGGCAATGGCAGAACTGAGAAGGCAGGAGCTGACCGTTATCGATCTGGGAGAACAGAGCTTCCTGACGAAAGACATCGATATCCAGATCGGCGGATGGCCCAAGGCCAGGGATCTAAGCGTCATGTGCCGCCAGTTCGTCAGCATGACCAAAGCGGGCGTCAGCATCCTCGAATCCCTGAAAATGCTCTGCGAGCAGACAGAGAACAAGAGATTACAGGACGCACTGAAGGAAGTCCGCATCAGCGTGGAAAAAGGTGAGACCCTGGCGGATTCCATGGCAGAACATCCGAAGGTGTTCCCGGCAATCATGGTGAACATGGTGGCTGCGGGTGAAGCATCCGGTAGTCTGGAAACAGCACTCGACCGAGTGGCGGTGCAGTTGGAGAAAAACAGCAAGACACAGGCAATGCTGAAAAAGGCAATGATTTATCCTGTGGTTGTTTGTATTGTAGCTGTTATTGTAACGATTGTAATGCTGGTAAAGGTAATTCCTTCCTATGAAGACATGTTTAGCCAGTTGGGAGCCGATTTGCCCTGGATTACGAAATTTTATGTGGCAATGAGCCATGGCATACAAAATTATTGGTTTATTATTATTCCGGTTATTATTGCGGCGGCAATTGGAATTAAATATTTCGCAGGAACGAATCCCGGAAAGCATGTATTTGGCAAGATTGCTTTGAAATTACCGCTTTTCAAAAAACTTACCGTGAAGTCTGCAGCATCTATGATGGCGAGAACTCTGAGTACCCTGATGGGTGCAGGCGTTCCGTTGATTGAAGCTGTGGACATTGTGTCTGGAGTTATGAGTAATATCTATTTTAAAGAAGCCTTACAGGATGCAAGAGAAGAAATTACCATTGGTATGCCGTTGTCCAGACCTTTGCAGGAGAGTGGACTATTTCCACCTATGGTATATCAAATGATTCGTATCGGGGAAGAAGCCGGTAGTACGGAAGAAATGTTGGACAAGATTGCAGACTATTATGATGAAGAAGTAGAAATGGAAATTCAGTCTTTGATGGCTGCCTTGGAACCTATGATCATTATTGTACTGGCAATCGTAGTAGGCGGATTGATTGCAGCATGTATGGCACCTATGGTATCTATGTATGCAGCATTGGATAATTTATAATTTTGGATTATCCGTTCTGTGTAGGGACAGAACGATAATTAATAAATGGGGCGGAAAACTTACTACCCTGAAATTAAAAAACACATAAAAAGGAGAATGTAATTATGAACAAGAAACAGAAGAGCTTAACTAACAAAGGTTTCTCCCTGGTAGAGCTGATCATCGTTATTGCTATTATGGCAGTTCTGATTGGTGTACTGGCACCTCAGTATCTGAAGTATGTTGAGAGATCCCGAGAGTCTTCCGATCTTACTAACTATCAGGAGATTATGTCTGCTTTACAGGTATATGCTTCTGATACAACAGCAAGCCCTGCATTGGGTACAGGAACTGTTGTGTGTGCAAAGGGAAGCGCAACAACTACAACAGGCGATGGTGTAGCTGCAGCATTAACAGCTGCAAGTATTACCCCTGCTAATCTGTCAATGAAGAGTACTAAGTACGGCACTGCTACAATTACTGTAGGTGTAGATACTAATGGTGTACCTACATTTTCAACCAATAATTCCGATTTAGCAACTGAAATTGGTATTTCTGTTACACCGTAATGTAACAGATTAGATTTTGAAAGGCACCTGACATGCTCCCTACAATCTTACTCTACATAGTGATTTTCCTTTATGGAATCGTGATCGGTAGCTTCCTCAATGTGTTGATCTACCGTATTCCTAACAAAGAGAATATTGTAACGACCAGATCCCACTGCATGAACTGCGGTTACCAGCTGCGGTGGTACGACCTCGTACCTCTGTTCAGCTACCTGGCGCTGGGAGGCAGATGTCGGAAATGCAAGGCACATATCTCTGTTCAGTACCCCGTCATCGAGGCACTGAACGGAGTGCTGTACCTGCTCGTATTCTGGAAATATGGGATGAGCGTGGATTCCCTAGTCTACTGCTTGTTATTTAGTACACTTCTTGCTTTAAGTGTGATTGATTTCAGAACATATGAGATCCCTGTGGGATTTAACTTATTTATACTGGCACTGGGGCTGATCCACGGAGCTTTCCACTATACACAGTGGTTGGAGTTTGGGATCGGCTTCCTGTGTGTCAGTGTATTTTTGCTTCTATTGTATTATGTTACCGGAGGCAGAGCCATCGGTGGCGGAGATGTGAAGCTGATGGCAGTCTGCGGACTGTTGCTCGGCTGGAAATTGATTATTTTCGCATTTTTACTGGGATGTATCATCGGTTCCGTGATCCATCTGATCCGTATGAAAGTAAGCGGCGAAGGACATGTCCTCGCCATGGGACCGTATCTTTCTGCAGGGGTGGCAATCGCCGTCCTCTGGGGAAATGAATTCTTACAGTGGTATCTGCATTTTTACTTATAAAAGATATCCGCATTTCGAACATGATTTCAGAAAGTTCTTCAAAGATTCCGCGATGGCGGAAGGCTTTTGAAATACAATAAATACCGGGAAGAGGAAGGGTAGAAATATGGCAATGAACAATCGCGTATTGAGTATTGAGATCGGCAACTCTTTTACGAAGATCTGCGAGATGGACTATAAGGTGAAGAAGCCGAAGGTCTACAAGGTATTGACGGTGGAGACACCGGAAGGCATTGTGGTAGATGGTATGTTGCAGCCCACACAGGAGTACGCAGACCATCTGGTGAATGCACTGGGAACGAACGGCATCCGTACGAAGAAAGTGCTGTTTACCATTTCTTCTACCAGAGTGGCAAGCCGTGAGGTACAGATTCCCAATGTCAAGGCGAACAAGATCGAGGCACTGGTGAAGACCAATGCCAGTGACTATTTCCCGGTGGATCTGACCCAATATGAGATCGGACATTATCTGGCAGGCGGTCTGGCAGAGAATGGCAAGCTTCGTGTCATGGCTCTGGCCGTACCCAAGGCTCTTTTAAACAGCTATTATCAGCTGGCGCAGATGTGCGGCTGGGAGGTGGAGTGCTTCGACTACAGCAGCAACAGCTTATACCAGATTCTCCGCGATGAGAAGTCCGAAAAAGTTACCATGGTCATCAAGATCGATGAGAACAGCACCATTGTGACCGTGCTTTCCGCCGGTAAGGTGTTATTACAGAGAACGGTGGCTTACGGTGTGCAGGATGCTATTGATACTATGATCGCTTCCGGAGCCTATGCCGTGAACGATCCCATGAGTGCGGTAGAACGTTTCCAGAAGAAAACATGTCTGAACAGAGTACTCCATCAGGGAGACAAAGTCTGGGAAGAAAATGCCGGACGTTGGGAAGACGAGGATGCCGGTAATGTGGAGGTCACAGCAGCAAGACAGAAGATCACCGCTTCCCTGGAGCCTCTGATCGTGGGTGTGAGCCGTGTCATTGACTTCTATGATTCCAGGAACAGTGAAAATCCCATTGAAAAGTCCTATGTTACCGGTCTGGGCGGCAGCTTCAGCGGCATGAGCAAGCTGTTCACCAACTGTCTGGAGCGCAAGGTACATACCCTGTCCGAGATGGATGACAAGATCGGCATGAGCAAGGCCATCCGTTCCACCAGACCCGCAGCCTATATTTCCTGTCTGGGTGCGGTGCTCGCCCCCGTGGGACTGATCGACAAGAGCACCCAGAAGGCCAAGGGACTGACCGTGGTCAGCGGCACGAACTATACCTTCGTCAGTGTGGCGGTACTGGTGTTGGGCGTGATCCTGTCCATCGCCATGGCAGCCACCTCTGTGACCAGATATCTGGGAAATGTGGCGCAGAATGTGTATCTGCAGAACCGGGTACAGGAGCTACAGCCGGCACAGGCAGTATACAACGATTATCTGGCGGCAGAAGCCCAGTATGATAAATACACATATTTATATGCTTATACCCAGACTCCCAATGAGAATCTGGTGGAGTTCATCAATGAACTGGAACAGATCCTGCCGGACAGCTTCTATACCAACAGCTTCAGCTCCGACCAGACCGGCATCAGCATGTCAGTGACGGTGGAAGGGAAAGCAGCGGCAGCCCGTACGATTCTGAATATCCGCAACATGCAGAGCATTGATGATGTAGAGATCAGCAATATTACGGACAGCAAGGATGAGACCGGAACGTCCATAGTGACTTTTTCCATTACCGGAAGCTATAAGGAGCTGACGGATGAGACCGAAGAGAGCGGTGAGGCACAGACCGGCACCCAGACAGCACAGTAGGAGGCAGCGCAAGATGAAGGTTAAGAAGAGTGAAATTCAGCTTTTGATCGCAGTGATCGGTGTTCTTATTGTTGTGTGTACGTATTTTCTGGTATATTCCAGTTTTAATGAAAAATCAGATGCCCTTGAGGCACAGAATGTAACGTTATCATCCCAGGTGGCAACGCTGGAAGCCTTAGACCAGCGCAAGGCAGACTACATTGAGGCTACCGAGAAGATGCAGTCCTATATCACGAATTTTGAGAACCGTTTCCCGGCAGATATCTTACCGGAAGACAGCATTATGATGGTAAAGACATTGGAAGATTATACTCGTACCGAGGTGGCAAATATTGCATTCGGTTCCGAAGCAGAGGTGGTGTATACTCCTGCAGCGGATGCGGCAACGACGACTGCGGATGCAACAGCTGCCACGGATGCAGCAGCCGATGCTGCGGCAGATACCACAGCAGCTGCCGCAACGACGGCAGCAAGTCCGGTATCTACGGACGGTACTGCTTATGCAGATACCCATATGTATGAGGTACCCCTGAGCATCAGCATTTCCTGCACCTATGACGATTTCAAGGGACTGGTAAGATACATTTACAATCAGCAGGAACGCGAGAGCATCCAGGGCGTCAGCATCAGCTACAACGAGACCGACGGAATGCTCGCCGGCAACATGACCATGAACACCTATTATCTGCTGGGAACCGATAAGGTATACAGTTCACCTTATATCCCGGATATGCAGATGGGCGTAGACACTATTTTCGGAAACGTGGAATAATAGATTTGCAATCATAGCAGTATACGACTGCTTGCAGGCAGGATACTGCTATGATTAGCAAATCAAACAACCATGAGCAGGAAGGACGATAGTCCGGAGTGCGAATGGTTGTCCGGTTTCGGGAGCACGGAGTGCGGAGAAAACGGTATTAGTCATGAGCAGGGAGGATGCCTCACATGAAGGAGTACACGGAGAGAAGACAACTGAATAACGAAGGCTTTTCTCTGATTGAACTGCTGATTGCCATCGTGATCCTGTCGATCATCGTTGTGCCGCTTTTGCACAGCTTTGTGACTTCTGCCAGAACCAATGCCAAGTCCCGCAACACCATGCATGCCACGGCCATCGCAGAGGATGTCATGGAGCAGTTCGAGGCACATACACTGGAGGAGATGGCAGACACCTATGAGGCGGCAACCCCTACCGGCTTTACTAACAGCGTGCAGAAGGATGCTTCTCTGGATGTGGACGGAGACGGCGCAGCAGAAGATGGTATCTGGCGATATACCTTCCGGGATGAGAAGACGACTTCCGGCATCTATGATGTGGTAGTAACACTGGATCCTAACGGTTACACGGCACTGAATGAGAAGGATATTGTAAATATCCAGAACCTGGCAGGCAATCTGAATGCGGTATATTCCGAATCGGAAGATGCCGCACAGGAGGCATACGGTTATTTTGAAGCGTATTCCGGCGGCAGAGACGTTATGGAGATTGCCAGGAATACTACCAAGACCATCGAAATATCCATAGACAGCAGCCGCATTTTGCTGGATCTGGGAGATGGAGAGAACGTAGAGACAGATGTGTATCTGGTGACGGCCTCCACAGTCTATCATTGCAATTCCGCCATCCTTACAGGCATCAGCGGAGACTACCCCCAGAACGGTACGGATTATGTGATCTTTTCCAACGAAGAGGCGGTAAGAGCCAAAGCAGCGGAACTTAAGAAACAGAAGGAGAGCGGGAATCCGGTGGATGCAGAGGAGATCATTTCCCAGCTGGCCAATATCATTGTGTGCCTGCAGCCCAGAGTGGAGGCTACCCAGAGTGCGGTGACTTCTGCGGTAGACAAAGTGATCGTAAATAACCCGAAGAATGTACAGACAAATCTGTTCCTGGTGGAGCAGACTCCGTCAGCGGAGAGAATAGACAGCTTCACGGACGAAAGCACCGGTTTTAACCCGTATTCCTCCTGGAACAACAATTACAAGGCGGCATTTGAACTGCGGGAGACCTGGCCGGGCTGGATGTCCTCTGCCGGAGCCAGCATTGATTCCGCCTGCAGACTGCGGACGAATCTGATAGACCGCAGCAATACGGAATACATTTTCAATGATCTCAGCGTGTCCGGTGCGGCAGGAAATGCTGTCGGAGATGTGGCGAAGGATATTATGGGTGCGGACGGCGGTCTGACACCGACGGAGCGACGCAACCGTATCTATGACATGCGGGTACAGGTGTACAGCAGGGATACGATCGGTGTACAGTCCCCTGTGCTTACCATGACGGGAACCGTGATCGAGTGATCCGTCAGGCACAGGACAGAGAAGATACCGGAAGGAAGACGAGAAAAATGAAGATATGCGGAAGAAATCCCAAAATATTTTCAAGGGTAAGACAATTCCACAGACGAACGGACAATAAGGGCTCAGCAATGGTCGTTGTGATCATTGCCATGGCCTTTATTGGCATTTTAGCCAGTGTTTTGATGTATATGTCACTGCTGAACTATCAGATGAAGGTGAACAATCTCAAGGCGAAGGACAACTTTTACTCCGCAGAGACTGTGCTGGATGAGATCCGGACGGCTATGGGAGAGCGGGTGTCCGCTTCAGTCGGAAGTGCCTATGAACTGGTTCTGAAAAATTATGAGGCAACCTCCGCAGAGGAGAAGCAGAACAAACTGAGATATTATTTCCTGAAGGATATGCAGGATTATTATGCAGTGACAGGAAGTATGAATATCAACAACTATGATCTGACCAAGCTGTTCAACAGCCTGTCTTCGGAGATAAAGCGGGGGACGGTGCTAGAGACATTGAATGACTCCGGGGAAGTAGTGTACCGGATGGCTCTGGACAGCAGCGGCAGTCTGAAGGTATATGTAATGACAACGGATCCGGTGACGGGCAACAAGGAGAGAGTGGAGACCACGGATATTCCTACCGGACGTTTTCAGTTGTACACCGATGGACTTTCCTTCTGCGGTCTGAAAGTGACTTATACGGATACCGATGGCTATGTGTCCGTGATCCAGACCGATATCCGGGTGAAGATGCCGGATATGGATTTTGCGCAGGCAGTGACACTTCCCTCCATTACGGGGATCTCCATGGTGGCGCAGGAGAATATTCAGGCACTTCCTTCTGATTCCACGCTGATCAGTAAAAATGTCATTGGCGGCAGCTTTTATGCGGAACGTTTTATCGTGGGCAGCGAAGAGTCCGGCAAGGGTAACGGTGTGACGGTGGAATGGAAAGAGACCACCGGCAATGAAAACGAAGACAAGCGTATGGTGATGGCTTCCGACTTATATCTGGGAGAAGGAGCCACACTTACCACAGATCAGTACGGTGAAGTATGGGCCGGTTCCATTGCCATGAACGGAGGTATTCCGGGCAATACGGGAAGCAACGGAACGTTGAGTTTTCAGGGAAACAACGTATATGTGGCCGGAGATCTCAAGATGAACGGAGAGCGGAATGTATTTACCGCCGGAGCACAGATCGACGGAGAATATGCCGGACAGTATATCGGCTTCGGCAACGGAAAGGGCGTGGACAGCAGCGCCATTCTGGTCAACGGCACGGATACGGAGATCTATCTGAATGAATTGAAGAATCTTACGCTGGCGGGAAATTCTTACATTTCTCTGACGAAAGCCAATGATGGAATTACCAGTGAGGATGGTGTGAGCAACACCGGAGTACAGGATGTGATGATGGGACAGTCTATCGCTGTGAAGAGTGACCAGCTGGCTTACCTCGTTCCGGCGCAGTGTATCGGCGTGGATGCTTCCGGCAAGACCGTGTTAAACGGTGCCAGCAACCCGATCACGTTGGAGCAGTATAAGGACAAGATCAGGGACCAGGCGGATGTAACGGAAGTGGCATTGAATATTCCGTCCGCTACCCTGAATGGTCATACGCTGGCCGAGTACGGACTGACCCAGAACAATATCCAGAAGATTTTCAAGCGGATCAACAGCAAGATCACGCTGGTGTATTATTATGTAAGCTTTGACAGCACCTCTGATACCGCGAGAGCCAATGCCAACCGGTATTTTCAGGATTATTACGGTGCCAACCAGCAGACCATGGAAGCCTATACCGGTCTGTATACCAAAGCCATTCAGGTGCGTGGACAGCAGAACGGAGCGTACATCATGCATCTGGCAGGCAATGTGGCCATGTATGACAGCAGTGCGGCTGCGGGAAGTCAGGAGAAGCTGTTGGATGCCACACTGACCAGTGATGGTGCCAATGCAGGATATCAGGCACTTTTGGCATCGGATCAGTTGAAATTCCAGGCATTGTCCAAGAAGATGATCGATGTCTATGAGCAGCTGCTTCCTTCGGAGAAGGCGGATGCAGCCAATGCTTATACCAATCTGGTAAATGAAGGGGAGATAACGACCTTCCATGCTGTATTAAACGGCAGTACCGGAAATAAGGTGGAGTCAAAATATTTCGGCAATACCACAGGAAGCCTTGCGGAGCAGGGATATAAGGCAGTTATTGTAAAGGGTGATTATACCTATCCGGAAGCCGGATTCGGCGAGTTCAGTGGACTGATCATTGCTACCGGAGATGTCAAAGTGACAAAGGAATTCCAGGGAACGATCCTGTCCGGCGGAACGATCACACTGGATCAGAATGTCAATGTGGAACCTGACCGGGATGCGGTGCTTCATGCCCTGACCTATTCCAGAACGATCGTAGATGCTGCCGGTAAGACACAGGAATATCATGTGGTAGATTTTTTAAATGGCGGAGACGGTTACCTGAGCAGTAACGGTAAGTCCTATAAGAACAGTGATATAAATCTGGGAGATTTGATAGTTTATGAAAACTGGCAGAAAGAATAACAACAGTGGTTTTTCCCTGGTGGAGCTGATCATTGTCATTGCGATCATGGCGGTGCTGGTGGGTGTGATGGCCACATCCATTACATCCCTGACTGGCAGGAAAGTCCGGAAATGTGCGGACGAAATTGTGACAACACTGGAGCGGACCAGAGTACTGACACTGGGAAAAGAACAGAATCAGGTGGAATGCGTTATCAGCTATGATACCGACACGAAAGAATATAAAGCGCAGATCTTACAGGGTAGAACGGTGGTAACGGACCGGACACTGGGAAAAGACCCTATTAAAATAGCTGTGTATTTTGAGGGGAATTCCACGGAATATTTGTTGACAGATCTGATGGGATCTGACAGTCTGCTGCCTTATGTCTCCGCATCGAAAGGTTTACATCTGGTGTTTAACAGAGCGTCGGGGGCTTTTGAAAAAAATACGAGTACATTAACGGGCGGTAGTACTGACATGGGCTATTGTCAGAAAATCGTCGTAAGCAACGGAACGAGAACCATAGAAATCACAACGGTCGGCAAGACCGGCAAGATCCTGACGAAGTAAGGAGGTTGACCATGGGTATTGGAAAGAAAGGATTTACTCTGGTAGAGATCATCGTATCTCTTGCCATCATGACCATAGTAGCTGGTGCGGTGGGAGCATTCGTGGTCGCCGGCAACAATTCCTATATGCGGGGGAACAAGGAACTGACCCTGCAGGAAGAAGCCCAGCTGACCGCCAACCAGATGATCGATCTGATTATTGATGTGGAGAAGGGGATCAGCTTTTCCAATCTGACGGATCAGAAAGCTGTGGATATGGACGGTAATGTGGCAAAAGACGTTAACGGCATGGAAGTAACAAATGCCAGTGTCAGCGAGCTGCGTCTGATCAATAACGACAACAGCTATATGATCCGTTGGCAGGGTGGTGCCGGAGCGGATTATGCCGATGCCAATCAGGTGTATCTTTACGAGGTAACAAATACTAAGGACGGCGAAGGCAAAGTTGTGGTAGGAGATTTTGATACAGCCAGGCCCGCACTGATGGCAGAGCATGTCAGCAGATTCAGCGTGGACCTCAGTGAACTGGATAAGCGGAAAGTCGTTCTGAATATGACCTTTACCTATCAGGACAAGTCCTATGATATTTCCGAGACCATCAAGCTGAGAAATGATCTGAGATCCGAGCCGTCCCGCATCTATTCCTGGATCAGCGGCATCCGTATCATTCCCGAGCACGCAGATCTGAAACAGGGACAGGCTTTCGTCTTCGATTACGAGATCACCGGAGACGAGGAAGCCATTGCTCAGGGTGTGACCTGGGCCGTAAGTTATCAGGATGGCAGCGCATGTAAGAGCACCATCAGCGGTAACGGTAAACTGAGTGTGGCAGCGGATGAGACCATAGCAGAGAATATTCTGACAGTAACCTGTACCGCCGTAGCGGATCCTACCATAGCGGCAACGGCTACCGTAACGGTACAAAAGCATATGGTGGATTCTCTGGATATAGAACCGAAAGATGCTTCGGTGATTCAGGGGGACAGCCTGCAGTACTCTTATACTATGGAAGGAACAGAAGAGGCTAAAAATGCCGGGGTGACCTGGAGCGTGGCAAGAGTGGACGCAACTGGACTTAAGGCAGGAACCACGATAAATGGGAGCGGTCTTTTGACGGCTGACAGATATGAGCCGACCGGAACACTTGTGCTACAGGTAACCTGTACTTCCGTGGCGGATCCCGGAATGTCTGCATCCACAAAGGTATCGGTATTACCCTATACCAACATTGACGGAAAATATGATGCAACACTGATTGCCAAGAATCTGACCACATATGATTTTACCGAAGGAAGTACGGAAAAGATCGGTTATAAGGCATTGATTGAATGTCTGCCGTCCTGGGCGGATTACAGAAATGGTTATCCACAGATTGAGTGGAGTGTGGTAGATGATTATGCCAATAATTACAAAATAACCGGTTTGACAGATTCTGATGGTCGACAGTTCCAGGCAGAACTGGAATGTGGAAATATGACGGATACGGTAGTACGTGTACGTGCGGTGATAGCTTTATCAGTAGATATTAAGATTACCAGAGAAATCGATATTACAATCCCTCCCCTGAAGACGGTTGTAAACGCGAAGGAACCGTATATTTACTCCAAGCAGTTTGTATTAAACCGTAATGGAAAAATTAATTGCGAGATTCGAAATTATAAAGGGGAAGTAAATTGGAGATTTGCAGATATTCCCAGTGAGCTGAATAATGATTTCAAGGTATGGAACGGAATACAAAAATCATATCAGGTCGGTTTTGAAGTCTATGACGGAGCATATGATAATGTTCATCAGGAAGGCTATCTGACAACAGAAAATACGGGAGAATCTACAGAGGTAAGAGCACTTAGCTATATTTCCTGGGATACCGAATATCGTCTGAAGCTTCAGGCATGGAGCCCGGATGATTCCACATTAGTGGCCGAAACGGTAATACTGGTGCCGGTAGTGGATATCTTATTTGCCAATGATCAGCATGTGATTACGGTGCTGAGACCTACCTGGACGAATCGTTATGATCTGCATGCGTATGGTTTTGAGTCTGGAAGAGAGAAAGGACATAGAGCAGCAAAACTGGCAGGATATTTCCAGGGAGAACTGCCGTTGGATTCCAACACGAAATTTGCAGAAATTGATAATATGCATCTTCCTTTTTCGCAGGTACAGTTTGATATTGGCGCACATGAAGAAAATGATTATTTAATTATGACCATTTATGATGAACGATATCCGGATCATAAGAGAAATCTTTTACTGGAAGTAGAGAAGAATCCGGAGTGGTGGGAATGGAAGGATAATAAATGACCATGAATTGGAAACGCAATTCAAAAAAGTATATAGCAGGAATCCTCACCATAGCTTTGGCCGTCGGAGTCGGTCAGAGCTATGGCTCTATGGAGGTCAGTGCGCAGGAAAGAACCCTTCCGGGTATTGAAAAACTGGTACAGGATACGGTAGCTTCTTCTGACGGTACTTTCCATATTCTGGAGATCGTTCCGTCGAAGGAAAATGCCACGATCGGCTATCTGGCAGGCGGCGAGGAGCCGGTATCTGAGGGCAGAAAGCTTTCCGAGATGCCGTCCGCCACAGAGCGTCAGACAGCTATGGACAGTCTGGATGCTGCAAAGTTTCCGACGACAGGTCCGGTTACTTTTTCTGCCTACAGCGAAAGCACCGGAGCTTCCAGAACCGAGGACGTAAGAGGACGCTTTGTATTCCGACAGGACGGATCCGGCAGATACAATTACCAACAGATCGATGCGGTCTATCGTGAGATTGCCAATGGGGAGACGGTAGCAGCAGGAGAACGTTATAACCGATACAGTGCATTGGAGGCCGCTGGAGACAGTAACCGGGATGCCAAAAGCGTGACTCCGGTATTTTCCCATAGATCTACCGGAGGAAGCAACGGACTGGAGACTACGATTATCAATGGTTCAGACAGCACCAGGGGATATGCGCAGGGCTTATATGCAATTTCGGAGACGGATCTGGCCGCTATTGATAAAACGAGTTTTCAGGCAAAAGATTATGTGGACAGGACAATCTATCAGAAGATAGGTACGGGTGAGACTGCCGTTTATACCTATCTCGGACAGATTGTATACGGTACCGATGCGGCACTGCCAGATGGATTAAAGACTACGTCCAGGGGGGTATCCGGAAATGATGCAGGTACTGTTGTGCAGGCACGCACGACATCCGGAGGAGATGCGATAGCAGCCTATTCTGCCGGAGATATTACCCAGAATCTCTACATCCTGGATCATGCACAGCCGGATAGCGCACAGCTTTTGGCAAAATGGGATGATGTTTCGAAGGCATATACATTTGAGACCATAGCCAGTGCCTATCTTGTGGATTTCACAGCAAATGATAACGGCGACTATTATGTATCTGCAATGACAGTAAGTGACAAAAACGGTGATTACCGTCTGATCGATACCTATCGTAAGGATGAGGCCGGCAGCTACACTATGGTGACACCGGGTTCCCTTCAGGTTACTTACAAGGGGGAAGCGGGCTTTGACACCGCCAACAGCTATGATTTTGTAGGGGATGACAGAGAGGATGCTACGGAGACTATTGCCTATAACGGCGGGTTCTACAACAAAGAATGGTTCAAGAAAAATGTCCTGAATCTGTCCGGTACCAGTCGTTATGAGAGTGGTACAGCCACCGGAGACGATATCGATACACTGAAGATCGAAGTGACAACACTTACCCTGCAGGAACTGGCTGATCTGGCAGATGCTTCCATTACAGCGGAGGATTCTTATTGTGGAATTGATCTGGCAGATGTGGATCTGTTCTATTTTTCCGGTCAGGGAAATTACGGGGCAGAGCCGTCCAATATGGTCTCTGCGGCAACCGTGATCGCAAAGCTGGCATTTGGCGTGGACGACAGCGGGATCAGAACCGCTGCAGCCAGAGTGCCGGTGATCATGGATTATAATTTTTATGCCAAGAACAGCACCCAGAGCAATGAAGTGTTGACGAAACTGGCATTGACTCTGCTGCAGGTGTCGGATGACAATGTGGCAAACGCAATCGCAAGTCAGGGAGATTCCTATTGGGAAAATGTAAGTGTCGATACGCTGAAAAGCGCGGCAGAGGGAAATATCAGATCCTATGCGTCTGCAATGCAGGCGGCAAATGCGGATACCCTGACGTTGGATACCTTGAAGGAATACCTGAACGAAAATGTATACCTGAACAACGACAGTTCCAAAGCTTATGCGGCAGAGGATTATCTGACGGATCTGAAGTCAGATACGACAAGAGCATGGATCTACACGGATGTCCTGAAAGAGATCCGCTACGAGAATTTTCTGATCACACAGGAAAATGCCACGGCGGTCACTTTGAATGAAGAGATCAGCAAAGCTTCCATCACCAGATATATTATGAACTGGTATCTGCACAGAAGCCAGGTAAAGGACAGCCTTGCGGTATTGGATCTGGAGCCCTGTTATGATTTCGGAACCGGAGCTTTATCTGCAGATTCCGTGAAAGGATTTCTGGGGCAGAGCAATTACGGAGGAAGTATTTCCATTACCCAGATGGCTTCCGCAGAGTTCATTGGCAAGATAGAGGATCTCAACGATCGATATGATATGATCTATGTGGGTGCCCGCACCGGAACCATGAATGTGAAAAACAATCAGACCGTTTACAATGACAGTTCCATGAATGGGCTGATCTATACGCATATCGGGGATCTGTATGATTATAAGGATGAATCGGATGATAACAAGAACCGTCTGAAGGATGATTCTTTAAGTCACACTTCCAATCAGTATCGGGGACCCGGAAACGATATGAACTCCACCAGAGAAAAGGAGTTCGAGCAGTATATTTCCGCCGGGTATCCGGTAGTATTTGCGGATGCACTTCTGACGGGAATTGACGGTAAGGTGAGTGCCAATACGGCAACAGTGGACGAAAGTTCCTATTTTTACCAGTTGATACAGTTTGCCCTGTCTACAGATGAAAGCGGCAATTATAAATACTGGCAGAAGAATGTCTTTGCGGAGAGCCAGTTAGTACCCGGAGCAGCAGAAAAGGCGGCGGATGACAGCAAGGAGGCGCTGGCTGCCGCAAAGGCGGCAAAGGAAGCAAGAGAAGAGAGACAGAGGAACTTTGGCAACCATCTGAATCTGTCCAAGCTGCAGATCGAATGGGTTAAGAATCTGGGTGAGGACTATATGCCCACCGAGCTGCATTATAATGGGGACGGTATCAACGATGCCTTCCTGAAAATGAGAGATGGTAAGTTTTATCTGCAGTATATTTTTGCCCTGTCCAATGACGCAGCGGCTTCCCAGGTGAGTACGACGTATGATTGTAAGCTGTATATCGATAAGAACTCCGACGGTCGTTTTTCCGGTTCCGATGTGATCGGTCAGACACTTTCTTCCACGGAGGAGCTTTCCGGACTGAATCTGTATGTCAGATCCGGGCAGGAGTGGAAAGAGGTGGCGAAAAACGACAGTGGTCATTATGAGCTGCGCACCGGATATACCTATAAGGTAGTCAGAGTGCTGCCGGATGATTATCAGGGAGTATTGCCCTGGAAGATGATCTTCTATGATAATTCCGATGCTCTGGTGAGAACGGCGGTGTCCGGTTATACGGCTGTGGACCGCGGAAAGCCGGTGCCTATCAAGGTACTGCAGCTGATGTCTGACAGAAAAGCATCCAATGACAAGACACTGTGGAATCTGGAAAGTGACAGTGATGTAAAGTCACTGTTAAGCGGTATCCGGGAATTTAATGTATCTATTGATTCCGTGAAGACTTCAACTTTTATCAACGGATTGATTTCAGACGATCAGTTGAAAAAGCTTAAGACCGATGAACAGAAGTCTGAGGCTTATTACAATGCGGCATACACCACTTTCCAGCAGTACGATATGCTGATCCTTGGATTTGGAGACAACTATCAGTTCGGAAGCAAGGATCAGAGCCTGAAAAATATGGCAGTATCTGAAGCAATCCGCGATTATATTGAGGATGGCAAGAGTGTCCTGTTCACCCATGACAGCAGTTCGTATATCAACAGTACGGCCGGAAGCGGTAAACGCTGGTACTGGGGCTATGAGTTCAACAAGACCATGCGTACGGCGGTAGGACTGGACCGATACGGTGCTCTTCGGGAATATTATGATGACCAGAGGAACAATTACAGGTTATCCGATGCCCAGAGAAAGCGTTATGATGCTTATTACAATATTCTGGACACGCAGTACAATTACGATACGGCATGGAAGCCGGGAACGGACCGGAGCAGTGATCAGACGGTCGGAAATATCGAGGGTACGACCAAATATACGACAGTCCGTTATGTGCAGAATCGGATCAATGCGATCCTGCGGAAAGGAACGTCTTATACGAGTTTCTATTTTCCGATTCGCAATTCTCTGTTTTATCAGGGTATGGATAAGACAACGAACTCTCAGGGGCAGATCACGGTGCTGGGAGATTACAAGGAATTCGGAGACGGTGCCGGTCCTGATATGATCGTTACGCAGGTAAATCAGGGACAGATCACTAATTATCCTTATCAGATCACTACAGAAGAACAGCAGACTCTGACAGTGGCGGCAACACATTATCAGTGGCTGCAGCCGAACATGGAGCTGGATAAGGACGGAGACGGCAAGAATGATATTGTGGTATGGTATTGTCTGTCCGACCTGTCCGACAATGCCAAGACCAGAAAGTCGCAGACCGAGTGGAACAACGGATGGGGCAACGACAATGGCGTGAATCTGTATAATGTCAGCCCTAAAGATGTGGTAAATAATTATTATATTTACAGCATGGGTAATGTCACGTATTCCGGTGCGGGACATACGGAGCCCACGGGAATGGCGGAGAAGAAGCTGTTTGTGAACACCATGGTAGCGGCTTACAATGCAGGAACCAAGGCACCTTCCGTATTTTTCCGGGATGACAACGGCAACACCATTGACTCCGTATATATGATGTATGATGCTGCCAACAAGATGATCCTGGATCGCAGCAATAAGATTCAGGTGGATTTCAAGGCTACCGATTACAACATCCTGTCTTCGGCAACGGAGATCCGGGTAGAGTTCTTCAAGGAGTCCACGGATGCGGATGCTATGGAGATCGCATACGGCAAGGGCACATTGAAGGTGAAGCCTCTGACCGGATTTACAGTGACAAATTCTGCCAAAGCGGAAGTGGGAGCACATGTGATTGCCGGCGGAGACAATCACTTTACGGAAGGTGGAAAGGACTATTATGTCACAGGTACGTCGTATTATTCCGTGACCAGTGACGGTGTATACACGCTGGCATTCCCTGCATCGGAGATGGGCCTGTTCTCCGGCAGCGGCAAGATGACGCTTAACGATCAGGATGCCGCCACCATCTACATCCGGGCGACAACCGTTTACGACAACGGAGCCAAGCGGACCGAAGGCGCTGTTAAGAGCCTGACCGTCAGCGCAGCGGAACTGTTTGACCTGGATTAAAGAATTTGCACTCAAAACAGAAAAGACAAATTGCACAAAAAGCAGGGCTGTGGAAAATAACCAATTTCCGCAGCCTTGTTTTTGTGAGAGTTTTTGGGCGGGATTTTCTTGCAGAATCAATATATGTATGCTATAGTAATCACATCTTAAGAAAGTCTATATAGGCAATATTCTGAAAAAGTTTTAATGCGTAGATGCAGTCGATGGCGGATCGCCGCGAATTCATGGATTGACAGAACAATCGGACAGGGAGGAAACTATTGGAAACAAACGATATTGTGACGAAAAATTTTGAAAGCTATGCGGATGTGGCGGCGGACATAATTAATGTTCTGTTACATGAAGGGAGAAGAAGGGTTAAAGATTATGAAATGTTGTCGGCGGCTACTGAGAGTCTTTACTTGGATAAAGAAAATGGATTGCGAAATCAATTGGAAGATGTAGCAAAGTACCATGTGGTAAATGGGGTGCCTAAGGTATTGTATTTATTTGCCAATCAGACAAAGGTGGATAAGGGCATGGTATTGCGCAAGGCCGGGTATGCAGGTGGAGAATACCGCAGACAATATGAAAAACAAAATCCGAGCCTATATCCTGTGATAGAAATAGTGTTATATTGGGGAAAGAGCAGGTGGAAAGGGGGATGCAGTTTGCACCGGTTATTTGATGAAGAAGGGGCGACTGCAGATATTATATGGAAGTATGTAGATGATGTACAACTTCATGTTTGGGAAATGCGTCATTTACCCAGAGAAATACGAGAGCTTTTTCAAAGTGATATGAGAATCATCGTGGATTATCTTGCAGAGGGAGATGGCTATCGGTCGGACCGGAAAGTGATTCATAAAGAAGCAACAGTTAAGATGCTACGGGTATTATCCGGAGATACAAATGTTGATGATACCGGAGATGCATTAAAAGAAATGGGAATCAAAGAGGAGGATGAGATCAGGGTGTGTGAATTATTTGATCAGTATACAAGAAAAGGGATTGCACAGGGAATTTCGCAGGGGATTTCTCAGGGAGTTGCGCAAGGGATTATTATAATGTGCAAGGATTTTAATACCAGTTATGAAGAAACTTTACAAAAGGTGAGACTGAAACTGAATATCTCAGAGCAGGAAGCTGAGAAAGAAATGAAACTTTATTGGTAAATATGGAATAGAAACTTGACTTTTTCTATGTACTATGATAAATATATACTATACCTACTGGAACAGTAGGAAATATAAAGGGAATAATATAGTATACATAGACATAGGAGGAGAAAAAGATGGCATTTGCAGCAGAGACCATATGTGTCCAGGGAAGTAATGAGAGAAAGGATCCGTTCGGCGCCATCAGCATGCCCATTTATCAGAATGCGGCGTATGCGCATCCGGGACTGGGGAAGAGTACGGGATATGATTATTCCCGCTGCAGCAACCCCACCAGAGACGAAGTGCAGAAGACGGTTGCTCTGTTGGAACAGGGAACAGAGGCACTGGCATTTTCTACGGGAATGGCGGCAATCACTGCAATGATGGAAATCTTTTCTCCCGGAGATCATCTGATCGCTACCGATGATCTGTACGGCGGTACGTTGAGACTGTGGAACACGATCAGCCATAAGAACGGAATATCGGTAGATTGTGTGGATACTTCAAATGTGGGGACCGTGAAAGCGGCGTTGCGCCCGGAGACAAAAGCTATCTATCTGGAGACACCGTCCAATCCGATGATGAAAGTAGCGGATATTCAGGCAATTGCAGATCTTGCGCATGAGAATGGATGCCTGTTGATCGTGGATAACACATTTCTGTCTCCTTATTTCCAGAAGCCGTTGACATTAGGAGCTGATATCGTGGTACACAGTGGAACCAAATATCTGGAAGGACATAATGATACTTTGTCCGGTTTTCTGGTGGTGAAGGATAATGCTCTGTATGACCAGCTCTATAATATCTACAAGACTACAGGAGCCTGTCTGTCTGCGATTGACAGCTGGTTGTTACTCCGCGGTATCAAGACACTGGCAGTCCGCATGGAACAGCACCAGAAGAATGCTCTGGCCATCGCACACTGGCTGGAACAGAGACCGGAAGTGGAAGAAGTCTATTATATCGGACTGGATTCCAGACCGGATAAGGAGCTGATTGACAGACAGTGCAGCGGCTATGGAGGAATGATTTCTTTCCGATTGAATTCTGCGGAGAAAGCTGTTAAAATTTTGGAGAGCGTAAAGCTGATCCGTTTTGCAGAAAGTCTGGGAGGCGTGGAAAGTCTTCTGACTTATCCCATGAAGCAGACCCATGCAGATGTACCCGTAGAGGTCAGAGAAGCCCTTGGAGTGGACGAGAAGCTTCTGAGAATGTCCGTTGGTATTGAGAATATCGATGACCTGCTGGCAGACCTGGTGCAGGCTTTTGCCTGAGAGGGGTTGATTGGTATACATAGTAATTTAGCCAGTTCCGCGGAAAGTTTCACGGAAGTCCCACAACAGACGCAACGAGTCAGGACGTGCAGAAGGTCCTGGTAGAATAGGTATGATTGACAGAAAAATTTAACCTGCAACTTGGGGCCACAGGCAGAAAGCTTGCAGGTTGTCGAAAGGTAAGAGGATTCGTATGGCTACATACAACTTTGATAAAATTATAAATCGTAAGGGAACGAACTGCCTGAAGTACGACTATGCCGTGGAGAGAGGCAAGCCTGCGGATGTGCTGCCACTGTGGGTTGCAGACATGGACTTTACAGTATCGGAGGAGATTACGAAAAGCCTTCACGCGGCGGTAGATCATGGAATCTACGGATACACCCAGCCTAAGGATGCTTATTATAATGCCATAACCAATTGGATGGAAAAAAACCATAATTGGAAGACGAAGAGAGAGTGGATCATGAAGACCCCCGGTGTGGTATTTGCACTGGGTGCAGCGGTAAAAGCTTTCACAAAGCCGGGAGATGCGGTCTTGATCCAAAATCCGGTGTATTATCCCTTTACCAATATCATTAGGGACAATGACCGTAGGGTGATTGATAATACATTGGTATACGAAAAAAGGGTAACTGAAGGAAAGTCGCAGTACAGCATAGATTATGAAGACTTCGAGCGCAAGATCGTGCAGGAGAATATAAAACTGTTTATCCTGTGCAATCCTCACAATCCGGTGGGAAGAGTATGGAACAGAGAGGAACTGCAGTATCTGGGAGAGATCTGCCTGCGCCATCATGTGATCGTAGTCAGTGATGAAATTCACAATGATTTTGTATATCCCGGATTTGAGCATACGGTGTTTGCCAATGTGGATCCCCGTTTTGCGGAGTTCACCGTGACCTGCACCGCACCCAGTAAGACCTTCAATCTGGCAGGCTTACAGATTTCCAATATTTTTATCTCAAATGAGACATTGCGGGAAGCATTCCAGAAGGAAATCGACAAGACCGGATACGATGAGCCGAATGCGTTGGGAGCGGTAGCCTGCGAGGCTGCATATCGTGGCGGACAGGAGTGGCTGGATCAGTTGAGAGCTTATTTGCTTGAGAATCTGAACTTCCTGCGAGCATATCTGCAGGAGAAAATTCCACAGATTCATCTGGTAGAGCCGGAAGGTACTTATCTGGTATGGCTGGATTGCAGTGAACTTGGGATTTCCGGCAAGGAACTGGATCAGTTTATCGTAGAGAAAGCGGGACTCTGGCTGGATGGCGGAGCAATGTTCGGACCCAGTGGAGCAGACTTCCAGCGAGTGAATATTGCCTGCCCCAGAGCAACTCTAGAGCTTGCACTGGACAAGCTGAAGGCGGCAGTAGACAACCTGGGCTAGGTCCGACAGATTTGATGTGAGCAAAGAAAAATATCTGTGGACGCTTGTTCCGATAGGACAAAAATTATAGCGGTATAATATTAACAGACATATGGTATATTTTTACAATGTTGTCCATATACTGTAACATATCAGGCCATTCATGACTGATCACGGCAGCTTATGCTACGCTTGTGATCCCTGATGAATGGCCTTTTCGATAGTATTGCCATAAGGAAAGGAGCACACAGTATATGCCAAGAGGACAGAGAAAATCCCTGGAGGAAAAGATCCAGGCAAAACAGGAGTTGATCAATGCGCTGAATATCCGCATTGAATCCGAGGAACGGGAACTGGAAGAATTATATGAGCAGAAGAGGCGCAAAGAACTGGAGGCAGTAAGTGACCTGATCGAGGATGCCGGCCTGGCACCGGAGGAAGTCACCGAAGTCTTGCAACAATACATTGAGAATCGCAGCGCAAATGCATCGTGAGATTGCAGGTGAAAGAGAGCTTGCTCACCTTAAAGAACCGGAGCTGTACCGCCCAAAAGTTAGAAACAGAATCAAT
>ERZ779842.553-NODE-553-length-38950-cov-24.225299_pt1 | contig 38950 bp, 29 predicted proteins | sample MGYA00511095_ERZ779842 | MGnify/ENA primary metagenome ERZ779842 (study PRJEB29588, sample SAMEA2154036) | human gut metagenome | biome: human gut; feature: human-associated habitat; material: faeces | place: Denmark | collected 2008/2010 ... | reverse complement strand
TGACGATACAAAAATTTATTATTTTTTATTGTCCTATTGACAGGTAGCACACCAACCACACAGCGGCGGGGCTTTTTTTTATTAGGAAATTTTTATGAATGCAACCTGTTTTAATACTATCTATGAATCTTATATGCAATATTTTTATTTTATGAAACCGACTTCTTTTGCAATTTTTTCATACGCTGCATCTTTGCGTTCATTGAAAATAACTTTATTTTCCTCAAACATGTTATTTCCCTTTGTGTCGATTGATACGATAAGAGGACCGAACTCCTTAACGCGGCAGTTCCAAAGTGTCTCAGGCATCCCCAAATCTCTCCACTCGGCTCTTACGATTTCCTCAACCTCTGTTGCTGCAACTACAGCATTTCCGGCAGGAAATACACAGTGAATGGCACCGAATTCTTTACATGCACGCTCTGTATTTTCTTTCATTCCGCCTTTTCCGATGATAACGCGTACACCTGTGAGCTTTACGAATTCATACTCAAATTTTTCCATACGCATGCTTGTTGTCGGACCAACCGATACCATTTGGAATTTATCGTTTTCAAGAGGTCTGATAATAGGACCCGCATGGAAAATCGCATTATTTCTTACATCTACCGGAAGTTCTCTTCCCTCTTCAACAAGTCTTCTGTGGGCAACGTCACGGCATGTTGTCATGCTTCCGTCAAGATAAATAATATCTCCGACTTTAATATCTTCCAAATCCTGTGCCGTAACAGGTGTTATAAGTACCTTTTTTCCGTCTCTGATTTCTACCATTATAAAGTCACCTCCGAATGTGTTGTAATTGTATAATTAAGGTCTTTATCAAAAATAATGTGTCCTCTTCTGTGGCTCCAGCATCCGACATTTACAGCCACACCGATTGCAGAAGGATGACGTGCCGTATTTTCAATGTTTACGCCCATTACCGAATATTTACCGCCCATGCCCTGTGGTCCTAAACCGATTGAATTAATACCATCTTCAAGAAGTCTCTCCATTTTTGCGGCTCTTTCATTTTCATTATGTGAACCGATAGGTCTCATGAGTGCCTTCTTTGAAAGAAGTGCCGCTGTCTCCACAGATGTTGCAACGCCGACGCCCACAAGAAGCGGAGGACATGCGTTAAGACCGTAGCTTGTCATTACATCAAGGACAAATTTTGTTACGCCCTCGTAGCCTTCGCCCGGCATAAGAACCATTGCTTTTCCTGGAAGCGTACATCCGCCGCCTGCCATATATGTATATATTTCGCATGAATCACTATCTGGTACAATATCCCAGAATACTGTAGGAGTTCCTTTTCCGACATTTTTTCCGGTATTATACTCGTCAAATGTTTCAACGCTGTTGTGTCTTAAAGGTGCTTCAAATGTTGCCTGCACAACCGCTTCTTTAAGAAGTGTCTCAAGTTCTCCAATCAATGGAAATTTTGTTCCGCATTTTACCCAGAACTGAAGCACACCTGTATCCTGACAGCTAGGTCTGTTAAGTTCAACCGCAAGTTTCTGATTTTCAAACATTGTGTTATAAATTGTCTTTGATAAAGGACTGTCCTCCTTATCTCTCAACTCCTGAAGTTTTGCGATTACATCATCAGGCAGTTTCTTTGCCGTATAAGCAATAAACTTAGCCATGTAATCTGTAAGCTGTTTTACCTGTTCTTCCTTTGACATAATAAATCCTCCTTGTTTTTATGAAGTAAAAATCCGAGCTCCAATGTGAGGAGAGGATTTTAACCTCCTTGTTTTTACGAAGTAAAAGTTACATTTTCGACTTTTATATTGATACTTTTTTACTTAATCCGCAAAAAGCATTTGTTTTTACGGAAAAAACGGATATAAAATCGGTAAAAGTATCATACTCACTATTGTTGAAACTATAATCAACGGAATTCCCGATTTTGCATAATCCTTAAATGTATATCCGCCCGCTCCTATTACCATTGTGTTTGCAGGCATTCCTATCGGTGTAGCATAAGCACATGAGCCACCAATTACGCAAGCCATAAGTACGGCACTCGGGTCAGCCCCGATTGCTTCCGATATTGACAAGCATATCGGAACCATAAGTGCTGTCGTTGCTGTGTTACTCATAAAATTAGTGAGCACACAACAAAGAATAAATACTACAAATGTAAGTAAATACGGTGACGGGTTATCTCCAAGAAAGCTGATGACTTTATTTGCAAGAAGCTCTCCCGCACCTGATTTCTGAAGTGCTGACGCAAGCGAAAGTGTACCGCCGAACAAAAATATTGTTTTTAAATCTATTGATTTTAATGCCTGCTTTTCAGAAATTACACCCGTAACTACGAGAAGCAGTGCTCCGATACAGCCCACAACGCAAAGCTTAATTCCGATTTTTTCTTCAAAAATCATTCCGATAAGAGTTAAAATCAAAATTATAAGAGACAGCCACTGTTTCCACTTAGGAACATCTGAATAATCTTTCTGTTCGCCGTACACCGAATCTCCCGACGGCTTTGTGTCAGGCAGAAGCTTGTATCCTATCAATGCGAAAAATAAAATTCCCGTTATAAGAATCGGTAAACCGATTTTTGTATATTCAAAAAATCCGAACGATTTTCCGATTTCCTGCATTGCCGATTGGGCAATCAGATTTCCCGGTGCACCTATAAGCGAAAGATTTCCGCCCATAGCCGCCGCAAATACAAGCGGCATAAGAAGTTTTGACCTTGAATATCCTGATTTTGCCGCAATTCCTATAACAACCGGAATAAGAACCGCCGCTGTTCCCGTATTTGAAAGCACTCCACTCATCAATCCCACAATCACCATAATTGCGATGATAAGCTGTCTTTCCGACTTAGCAAAATGTGTAACCACTCCTCCGATTTTGTTTGCCATTCCTGTCTCAAACAATGCTCCTCCGACAATGAACATGGCTACGAATAAAATTACATTACTGTCAATAAATCCTGAAAAAGCTGTTTTCCAATCAAGCACTCCCGTTATGATAAGTCCGATACAGACAATCATTGATGTAACACCAAGCGGAAGTTTTTCCCATATGAACATTATGATTGCAAACAGCAAAAATACTAATGTTATTGCTGCATGACTCATTAGCAACCCTCCTTATTATTTACATCATATCTTTAGTGAAATAACACGGCCGTTTGTTTATTTCCCTTTGCTTGATTGCATTATATTAATAACTTATGTTGTTGTAAATTTATAAAAACTAATGGTTTTATAAGTTTTTTTTATGCCTTTTATATAAATTTATTCATTTTCACCAAAAATATGGTATACTGAATACAATATTAAAAAACATTATCCGCTGAACAGTGCAATAAAGCACTCCTACGGATTTTTACAAAATGAGGTTTTTATGAAGATTGTACAATTAGAATATTTTTGTGCGGTTGCAAGACTGCACAGCATAACGCAGGCTGCAGCCGAGCTTTATGTTACACAGCCCGCTGTTTCAAGTGCAATTAAGGAACTTGAAAAAGAATTTAACGTCAGTCTGTTTAACCGTTCAAAAAATCATCTGACGCTTACAAAAGAGGGTGAATTATTTTACCAGAAAGCTCAAAAGCTTCTCGCCGAGTACAAACAAACGCTTAACCAGCTTCACGACATAGGAAGAACTATTTCAGCGGTAAAAATAGGAATCCCACCTCTTTTGAGCACAATATTTTTTCCTGAAATGATTAATGATTTTCACAGGGAATATCCCGACATTCCTTTTGAATTATTTGAATATGGTTCAATCCGTGCTGCCAATCTCGTGCATGAAGGCATACTTGACGCAGCATTGGTAAATATGCACTTTTATGAAATAGATAAGCTTAATTCCATACAGATTATGCAGGATAAAATCGTTTTTTGTGTATCAAAAAATCACCCCTTTGCCAAAAAGAAAGAGGTGACTTTTGACATGATTAAAGACATGCCACTTATTATGTATAACACCGATTCTGTACAGAACGAAACTCTTGATGCAATATTTAAAAATTCGGCGATAAAGCCAAATGTCATACTGCACGCAAGCCAGCTCTACACAATAAAAAGCTTTATCTGCGAGGAATGTGCCGGAGCATTTTTGTATTCGTCGCTTTTAAAAAAGCTTCCCGGTGTTGTCGGAATTCCAATTACTCCCACAATACACCAAAGCATCGGTCTCGTATGGAAAAAAGGCAGTTACACAACCGACAGTACCGATAAATTTATTTCATTTGTAAAAAAACACACTATTTTATAGGAATTTATCAAGTTCAGTCTCAACACGCTTATTGATTTTAACCTTAGGATTTTCCGTAATCGTTCCTCTTGAGACAACCATTTTTACATGGCGTAATGCTCTGAGGTCATCGAGCGGATTTTCCTCGGTTACAATCATATCTGCACATTTATCTTTTTCGAGCGTACCGGTAATATCACCGATTCCCGCCATTTCGGCGGCTCTTGCAGTTGCCGTATACAGTGCAAACGCATTGGAAACGCCCGTATATTTGTGGAAATAATACAATTCTCTCCAAAAATCATACTGTGTAATCCACGGACATCCGACATCATTGCCAAGAACGACAGGTATATCATTTTCAAGTGCCGCTTTCGCACATGCAATTATTCCCTCAAACACAACATTTCCGTTAAACTGTTCAACTTCAGTTGCGTTGGTAATCGAACGATCAAACAATGCATACGGAAGTGCAGGTGAAATTGTTGTGCAAAGAAATGCCTTTCTTTCCTTGAATAACTTAATTGTATCAGCATCAATTTTTGCACCGTGTTCAATTGAGTCAACTCCATTTTCAAGTGCAACACGCACCCCCTGCGGAGATTCAACATGTGCTGCAACGACATAGCCATTTTCATGTGCTTTGTCACAGACTGCCTTTACCATTTCAGGAGACATTTTTAATTCACCCGGAACACCTTTTTCTTTTGCGTCCATTACGCCGCCTGTAATCATAAGCTTTATCAAATCAACCTTTTCTTTTTCCGATTGCTCCAGATGTTTTAATGCTGTATCTATACTATCCGCCGCAACAGCAACAGAACCAGCCATATGTCCGCCAGGCACGGAAATTCCTTCATTAGCGGCAAGTATTCTTGGTCCCATCTTTGTTCCCACATTAATCTCATCTCTTAATTTTGTATCAAAACTTCCTAGTCCGCCAACCGTTCTTATTGTTGTCACACCACTCATAAGCTCTGTTTTTGCAAATCCGGCAACCATACCGTATGCAATTGAACGCATAAGTGCATTTCCCATAAGTATTTTTACCAGTTTCTCATTATCACGCTGTTTTTTCTGCGGCTTGCCATTACCTGCAAGGTGAACATGCATATTTATAAGACCGGGCATAATATATCCGCCTTTTAAATCAACTTTTTCATATCCATTCAAATCCGTGCCTGCCTTGACAATATCCTCAATTTTATCATTGTCCGTAAGTATGACGAAGCCCTCTTTTACCTGCATATCTTTGGTTCCGTCAAGTATTTTTCCGTTAATATAAGCATATTTCATATTTTTATACTCCCTGTTTTTGAGATTTTTATTTAATACCAATTAAACAAAATCTTACGCACTGATTGACTTTCCTGTGTAAAGCTGATAATATCTGCCTTTTTCTTCCATAAGCTGGTCATGTGTACCACGCTCAATAATTCTTCCCTGTTCCATAACCATAATACAGTCTGCATTCCGTACCGTAGAAAGACGATGAGCGATAACAAATGAAGTTCTTCCTGTCATAAGTGCATCCATACCACGCTGTACAAGTTTTTCTGTACGTGTATCAATAGAAGAAGTCGCCTCATCAAGAATAAGAACAGGAGGATCTGCAACTGCTGCTCTCGCTATTGCAAGAAGCTGACGCTGTCCCTGACTAAGGTTCGCACCACCGCCGGTAAGCACTGTGTTATAACCATCAGGAAGTCTTTTTATAAATCCGTCAGCATTAGCAAGCTTTGCGGCAGCCATACATTCTTCATCAGTTGCATTAAGTCTTCCATATCTGATATTGTCCATAATCGTGCCTGTAAAAAGGTTAGTATCCTGCAAAACAATGCCCAGGCTTCGGCGTAAATCGTCTTTTTTAATATGATTAATATTAATTCCATCATAACGGATTTTACCATCCTGTATATCATAAAACCTGTTAATAAGGTTGGTAATTGTTGTCTTTCCAGCTCCGGTAGAACCTACAAACGCAAGCTTCTGACCCGGTTTTGCGAACATTTTTATATCGTGAAGCACGATTTTATCAGGATTATATCCAAAATCAACTCCATCAAATGTAACATCACCCTGAAGTCTTGTATACATTTCATCTTTATTTGCAGCATTTGGTTTTTTCCATGCCCACATCTCTGTCTGTTCTTCAGTTTCATGGATTTCACCATTTGAATCATAACATATATTTACAAGTTCAACATCACCTTCATCTGTCTCCGGTACTTCATCGCAAAGGTCAAATACCCTGCCGGCACCTGCCATAGCCATTACAATGCTGCTTACCTGCTGGCTTATCTGTGTTACAGGCTGTGTGAAACTCTTGTTTAATGAAAGAAATGCTACAAGTGTACCGATTGTAAGTCCGGAAAAGCCGCTTAACGCAAGCACACCACCTACAAGTGCACATAAAACATAACTTATATTTCCTATATTTCCATTGATAGGCATTGTAATATTTGCAATTTTATTAGCATTGTTGGCACTTTCTCTTAACTTGTTATTAATCTGCTTAAACTGTTCAAGACTTTCCTGCTCATGACAGAATACCTTAACAACCTTCTGCCCTTCCATCATTTCCTCAATATAAGCATTTACTTTACCGATATCTTTCTGCTGTTCAACGAAATATCTGCCGGATGCAGCGGAAAGCTTTGATGTCACAAAAAGCATAATTGCAACCATAATAACAGATACAATTGTAAGTGGTATATCAAGAACTATCATACTTACAAATGTTGATACAAGTGTTATAAGTGAATTAAGAACCTGTGGAATACTCTGGCTTATAAGCTGTCTTAATGTATCAATATCATTTGTGTATACCGACATGATATCTCCATGTGCATGTGTATCAAAGTATCTGATTGGAAGTGATTCCATATTAGTAAACATCTCTGTACGGAGCTTTTTCATAGTGCCCTGACCAACATTTACCATAATTCTGTTATATCCGTATGAACATAAAACACCCACTGCAAATATTGCTACAAGTTTTAAAAGAGCCTGTGCAAGCGGTGAATAATCAGGAACTGCCATCTGTGTAAGCGGCACAATGTAATTATCAATAAGTTTCTGTATAAATAAAGTTCCACACAATGTCGTAATTGCCGAAACCAATATGCAAACGACCACCATGAAACATGCCAATTTGTAATTTTTTACTATATAAGAAAGAAGTCTTTTTAATAATAAAAGCGGATTCTTCTCTTTGTTCTCATTTTTATTTTTCATGTCTTCCTCCTATTCTCACTATTCTGCCGATTCATCGAAATCACCGCCGCCCTGCATCTGGACTTCACAGATTTCGCGGTAAACTTTGTTATTTTGCATAAGATTTTCATGTGTATCAAAGCCACTGACTTTTCCATCTTCAAGAACAATAATTCTGTCGGCATCCTGAATACTTGAAATTCTCTGCGAAACTATAAGCTTTGTTGTTCCCGGAATTTTCTGGGCAAATGCCTGTTTGATTTTTGCGTCTGTTGCAGTATCTACAGCACTTGTCGAATCATCAAGAATAAGAACCTTTGGTTTTTTAAGCAATGCTCTCGCAATACAGAGTCTCTGTCTCTGACCACCTGAAACATTAGTACCGCCCTGTTCTATCCATGTATCATACTTCTTAGGCATTCTCTCGATAAATTCATCAGCACATGCCTGTTTACATGCCTCAACACAATCTTCATATGAAGCATTGTCATCACCCCATCTGAGATTGTCAAGTATTGTTCCTGAAAACAGGACATTTTTCTGTAATACTACAGCCACCTGATTACGGAGTGCATCCATATCATAAGTTCTTACATCTTTTCCGCCAACACATACAGAACCTTCAGTAACATCATAAAGACGGCTTATAAGGCTCACAAAACTTGATTTTCCGCATCCTGTACCACCAATAATACCAATTGTCTCACCTGCATTAATATGAATATCAATATCATGTAAAGTATCCTCTGTACTGTTTTTTCTGTATGAAAAATTAACATGATTAAAATCGATTCTTCCGTCTTCCACTTCTTCATAAGGTTTTTCCGGATTGGCAAGGTCAGCTTTTTCATTAAGAACTTCTGAAATACGTCTTGCACTTGCCGCACTCATTGAAACCATTACAAATATCATTGAAAGCATCATAAGTGACATAAGCATACTCATTACATAACTGAACATTGATGTAAGATTACCAGTTGTAATTGAACCTGACACAATAAAATGTGAAGCAAACCATGACAATGCAACAATACATCCATATACAACAAGCATCATCGTCGGGTTGTTAAATGCAAGAAATGACTCGGCTTTAACAAATGTTTTATAAAGATTATCTGCCGCTTTGTTAAACTTTTTCTTTTCATGGTCCTCACGTACAAATGCCTTAACAACACGGATTCCTGAAATATTCTCCTGAACGCTCGCATTAAGTTCATCATATTTTTCAAAACCTGATGTAAAAACCGGTGTTACTTTATATATAATAAAGAAAAGTACAAATCCCAAAAATATAAATGCAACAAAAAATATAAGACTTAATCTCGGACTTATTATTACGCACATTGTAATACTGCAAATCATCATGAGAGGTGCTCTCACCGCAATTCTTATTATCATCTGATAAGCATTCTGTACGTTAGTTACATCAGTTGTCATACGTGTTACAAGACCTGCTGTACTGAATTTATCAATATTAGAAAATGAAAATGTCTGTATATTTTCATACATTTTCTCTCTCAGATTACACGCAAATCCTGTTGATGCCGCCGCCGCATACTTTCCTGCCTGTATACCACAAAAAAGACTCAAAAATGCTATAACAAGCATTATTCCACCGTAAATAGCGACCTTTCTCATATCTCCGGCCTGTATTCCTTTATCAATTATTGAAGCTGTTATAAATGGAATAAGAATTTCCAAAAAAACTTCAACTGCAGTAAATATTGGCGTTATAATTGATTCTTTTTTATATTTGCCAATACATTTTGCTAATGTTTTTATCATATTTTTATCATTCTCCCTTCGATTAAATTCACCTTATCAGTCTACAGTCAGCATGACTTAATACTGTCATATACTCTCTGCAAAAGATTTCTAAGCTGTTCTTTTTCATCATCATTAAGTGTCTTTAAAAGTTCCCTCTCATTTTCATCCATTGAAGCTCTTGCCGTCTTGCATATCTCCTCACCTTTTGCCGTGAGCTTTACATGTTTGATTCTTTTATCATTTGAATCATAAAACCCCTCTATCATCCCCTTTTTTTCCAGACGTGCAGCAATTCCTGCCATCGTTGCCTGTTTAACTTCAAAATGCTTTTCAAGTTCTTTTAGCATTATCGTCTCATTGGCTGCCTCGCTGATAGTTGCGAGGACCTTAATCTGCGAAAGGGTGACATCATCGCACATCAACGTATTATTAGCCTTTCTTCCAAGTGCATCGTTAAGTCTCTTTATAAGTTCACCACAATGCAATGTTTCTCCAAACATATGCTCATTCCTTTTCATAAAATTTGATAAATAGTTTCTTCTAGATGTTCTAATATATTACAAAAATAACAGCACGCTGTCAATAGCGTGCTGTTGATTTATAGTTTTTTAACATTTGTTGATTTACTTCTAATAATTTTCCGCTTTTTCCTTAACTTTTACCGGATTTACTCCATCAAGGCAGTTATCATATATCCACTCTGCCAGTTCATCTGCATTATTACTTTCATAATACGAAACAAGCATCTGTTTAAATGTACCATCTATTTCAACCGGAACTTTAAATATTCCTTTTCTGTTTTCTATTAATATTTTATTAATTGCAAAACTTCCGATTCTCTTGTTTCCGTCTTTAAATATCTGGCTCCTCATAAGCCATAAACCTGTTTTTACTGCCCTGTCTGTAACATTTGGATTATCAAGCAGTTTCATAATTTCTTTATGATAGTATTCAGCACCATGTACTTCAGGTCTCCAGTTTGTTCCGCTTATAATAACATCATCAGTCATTATTCTGCCTAAATACTAATATGGTACATCAAATCTTGCAATAATTTCGTGGACATTCATTAAATATCCTAAATCAAGGCTGTCATTAATATGCTCAATCATATACTCCTATGCGTCTCTCAAACAGCATACCTTATTTATCTCAATCGGTGTAAGTTTTGACACATTTACATTATTAAGAATATCCTGAGTCTGTGCAAACGTAACCGCTATTTCCTCAAGATTTGCTGAACTGTAGACAGCATCAACAAAAAGCCTTTTTTGCTATACATATGTTTTCGTCAACCGCTATATCATATTTATCATGTAAAATCATATAGTTTCACCTCAAACATTTTATATTTGCGACATATTCCAACACGGCTTTTCATCTGTTTCCTAATTTTCGGCTTCTTTAATTTTCTTTTGGCAAAGAAGTGGATAATAAAATCCATTCAAAATAACATACTCCTAAAATATGCTTGCCGACTTGTTGATTGACGATTCAGTTTTGTTACCATTCAAAATAACATACTCCTAAAATAAACTTGTAAACATTCCTGCAAACAGTTTTGTTTTGTTACCATTCAAAATAACATACTCCTAAAATAAGACCCTTTTACACACACAGGACACTTCAGTTTTGTTACCATTCAAAATAACATACTCCTAAAATTGGATATAAAATTGTTGATGCACCATAAACGTTTTGTTACCATTCAAAATAACATACTCCTAAAATGATGCAAGTTCAACGCTATGCAGACATGCCGTTTTGTTACCATTCAAAATAACATACTCCTAAAATTTTGCTGCTATAGCAACAAGTACAGTAGCAGTTTTGTTACCATTCAAAATAACATACTCCTAAAATGCATACGATTTATTTCATTCGCACGCTTAAGTTTTGTTACCATTCAAAATAACATACTCCTAAAATTTATGGGATTTGATGAAATTAATAAATTGCGTTTTGTTACCATTCAAAATAACATACTCCTAAAATATCAGAAGGTTTGTTGAACAGGAAAATCTTGTTTTGTTACCATTCAAAATAACATACTCCTAAAATGTCAAATTCGTATATTATAACATTATACAAGGAGTTTTTGGGACTATAGCAACTAATCTCTACTCTGAATGTCAACTACTATTTAATTATTATACATCATAATTTCATCATAATCACTATCTACAAATAAAATTTTTTCATTTTTAACACATTCTTTCTCATCTCCTGTTTCTAACAAAAGAACCATTACTTTTTTATACATGATGTATTTATAAACCTCTTCCAATTCTTTTTGAGACAAATAAAGTTTTAAATTAGTAAAAACAACTAATTTTGCCATTCCAAAATATTCAACAACATCAATTATCATCAATACAATATCTATGATTTTAGAATCTCTGTCACCCATTGCAATTTTTAAACCTAGAAGTTTAAGATATTCCTGCACTCCGATACTGTCTTTGTATTCAAATTCAAACGGTAAATCTTCCCATACATCCATAGCATTTATCTGCAAACTTTGAAAATGTGTCTGAAAATCACTCAACCTTTCATACTCTTGCTGATATATTTTTTCTATTTTCTGAAACAAAGCACTTTGTATTTTCTTTTGATTAAAATCAAAATTCCATATATCAGTAATAAGCATAATATCTTTGGAAGCCTTCATTATTTTTTCATCCTCATCGATAAAAATAATTTTTTCGTTTAGCTCCTCAACTCCGTTTATAAGACTGTTAATGCTTCCTATTATTCTTGCAAACAATGTACCGTTTTGTATATGAAGCACACTTATATAATTTTCAGAAAAAACAATATCATTTTCAAATGAAGGTATTCTCATTATCATATTACAATCAGTCGCTCCTCTCCATCTATAACACAGTTCTGTTCTTCACCAGATATGTATTCTATTCCGCTAAATTGCTTTTCAGTTATAATAAGCATTTCAATTAAGCCTTCAGGCGGTTTGTTCTTTCTAACTTTCTTTCTTATCAGTTCGGCTACTGTTCCATTAAGTGCAAGTTTTGTATACACAGATTCCTGCATCATAATAAATCCTTCCTGTATCAGAAACTTGTGAAATTTTCTATACTCGGCACGATTCTTTTCTGTAATTGTGGGCAAATCAAAAAGTACCATAACTCTCATAAATCTTAAACTCATGCAAATTCATATAATATTGATGTATCAAAACTTTCATGTTCAATAGCATCAAATATCTTATCAAGATAAATCTGAATTGCATTTGTAAGATAGTATTCACGCCCACAATACATAACTTTCCTATTAAGAACATCAACCAACAACAGTTTAAAATCTTTATCAAATGTTTTTTCTATATTATTGTATACTTTTGCAGCATGTCCTTCACGGTTTGTCGAATCAAAAAATTCCATTTCTCTTACATATCCTGATAACTTTTTTAATTTCACTCAGATGTATCATTTTAACTTCATCACCCCGAACAATCATAAAATCATTTTTATAGCTCAACTTAACATGACTTTGTATTACCACCGTTCTCCAACTCAAAGCATGTTCTCCTTTCGTAAATTCCTGTCACTGACTTGTCAACTATTATTATTTTATCCTTAAAAGGAAGGCTTCTTTTCCTTCCGAGCCCATCGCTTATGCCGGCAATATTGAATTTTGATACAGCTGGACGGCTACTGTTAGCTTGTACTATTTTATATATTTCATTAAAGTAATCTATTTTTTTATCTATATCCAGCTTTGATGTATTTGCTCCTATAACTTTATCTATATCCTTGATATAGCCTTTAAACTCATTATGTATCTTATTCTGAAGCAGCTTAAAGAACTCATCTATTTCTTTTTCAAGTTCATCCGTTCTTATATAGTGCCAGTTTTCACTATTAATATATGAATATAATCTGTTAAATTTCTGATACCTGCTTCCAAGAACAAATTGTTTTGCATTAGCAACTTCTGTAGGTCCAACAAGAAAATATCTATTACCTTCTTCATCCATAAGTTCTTGATATTTGCAAATTTTATTTCTTAATATTTCCACAGTATTATTTTTTAACTTATCACAGATATATTGTTTTAAATTGATATTTCCTTTATTAATCTCATACGAAATATATGTAGGAATACCCACAAACTCCATTTTCCACTGCTTTTCTTCTGTTTTCTTTTTATTTTTAACAGTATAATATTTTACAAGAACAAAATATGCACATTCGCCACCCTGGTATCCGCCATATTTTTCTACCGAAAGTTCTTTAAGTCCCTCTTTTCCTCTTAGATTATTTCCACTCTTTAATGGAATAAGTTTAGTTTCTTTCTTATTTCCATCCAATTTCTCTTTTGGATATCTTGTCTGATTATAAAAACTACCGGTATTTTCTTCTGTTTTTTTAGAAATCATTACATCTCTGTAACAAAAGATTTTTCTCATATACTCAATAATTTCTTCACCGTTCCACCCTGCTTTTTCATAATTCTTTGTAAATCTGCTAAGCATTGAAATATATATTTCCTTTTTTGATTTGGTATTATATTTCTTTTGTTCTTCATAATACTTTTCAAATTCTCGTCTGTACTTTTTGAAATTCAATTCATTTTTCCATCCCGGATATACTTTCTGTATATAAAGACCTATTATGCACGCAAGATACGCATCATGTGCATGATGATAATCATTTAATCCTCGATTCTTAAAAAACATTGCATTTTCTGTATTCTCAATCCAAAATCCATCATCATCCTTTTTTTCTTGCGTAAATTTGTTGCGTATATATGAACTTAATTGTGCTTTTACCTCTATTACTTCAATCTTATCATCATAATAATCACTTATTAAATTTGCCACATTTTTTACAATCTGTCTTGTCTCTACAAGCTGTCTGTTAATAAATCCTTTAGAAAATACTTCATCAAGTGATTTATTAAGATTATTATATTTTTTCTCAGATATTAGTCCTGCTTTATATAACATCTCCCAATAATTTTGCATTTCCTTATAATCAGCTTTATTTCCAAATGCGTCTGAAACAATCCTATTTCCTTTGTTCTGATTTTCAATCTTTTCAACAAGAACTTTGTTATCCATACTGTCATCTTGACTGATTGAATAAGGTATAATATGGTCTACATCATACTGATTAAGATTATCAAGGCTTAATTGATTACTTGCACTTGGAGCAGAATACAAACTCTTGCCGTTCTGCGAAAAATATAACCTTACTTTTTCCTCATCAAGCCTTTTCTCATTATCTTTTAATTCTTGTTTAATATCATCATTATAATAATCTTTAAATTCTTGTTTTAACTTACCTATAGCCTTATCCAGCTTATCCTTTACCTTTTTTGTCTCTACCTTTTCCCCCTCTTCCCTTGCAAATTCAATAAATATCTGTTCAGGTTTTCTGCCCATATACTCTATTATTTCTTCAATAACTTTCATACATTGCTTTATTCCGCGTTTGTTTGCAGGCGACGTATGTAATTTATCAATAATATCAGGTAAATCATCTTCACCATTGTACCTTAACCTGTTTTCCTCAATAACAGTTTTTATTTTTTCATCTCTATTAATAATCTGAATCAGATTAGGAAGTTCTTTCCATCTTGGATCGCCTTCTTCAAGCATTTCTATAATTGTATGTCCTGTATCACCTTTAATTCCTGTAAGGAATTTTTTAGACAACTGTCCCCAGCCTGTATACTTAATTTTCAATATTCTCTTTAACTGAGAATCATTTATTTTATCTTTGTAATTCTGTTCAATCTTTCTTTTTATGATTTTTTTGTCATCAAATATTGTAAGCCAGTAGATAATCTGTTCAATCATATCTATATTAGACATATTTATTTCACCGAATATCTTTTTAAATGTTATATAACTGCTCATAGAGCTTGCAAAATTGTCTCCCCCCTGATAGCCCTTTATAACCCTGTTATCAATATCATTATATGTACCAGATTTTTTTAAATGTTCTTTTAAATTATTCCCCGATACAGAAACTTTCTTCAAAAAAAGATTCTGTATTATATCATCTCTAATTTCTTTTCCAAACTTTATCTTATCAATACTTATTTGAGAAAGTTCTGTCAAAACCTCATACCACTGATAAATTATCGAATGTTTCGGAAGTACCTTTTCACACGGCAAATAGGTACAATAATTAGTCATTCTTGTTATAAATTTTTCTGCCGTTTTATCAACATCAACAACCTCTTCTACATTCCACGGGTATACTGATTTATTTTCCATTCCGGCTTTTTTGCTCATCCATGCAAACCTGCTGCCAGGATTTAACGGTCCCACAAAATACGGTATCTTTGAAGTTAGCATTTTCAAAATTAACTCTTTGTTCTTCTTTAATTCAGGATAAAATTCCCCCTGAATATCCAATATTTTCTCCATTTCCATTTCGTTCAACTGATATGGTATAACTGAATTACTTACATCATTAATCTTTTCAAGATATGAATCATTTTCCATTTCAGCACATATTCTTATATATCTTTCATCATCTTTTGCAACATCACCTAATAATGCCTTAATACATTTATACAAATTTTCTCTTGCCTTTGATTGCGTATCACCGCATCGTTTCATTCCCTTAATATAATTGGCATAATTAGGCACATACTCTCCTTTTTTAATCTTTCCGAAACTTTTTAAAAATGCCGGACTCATTTTACCGTCTTTTTGTTCTGCTTTTAATTCTTTATGAAAAAATTCACTATATTCTTTCTGTGTTTTATAATCTCTGAATAATTCTTTTAGTTCTTTCAATTCCGCATGGTGTTTTTCGTATTTTGCGACCATTGCTTCTGATAAATAATTCACACGATTTTTGTCACTTCCCTGCATAATCTGTTTTATCACATACCAGCTATACAATCTTTTCAAGTTTTCTATAACAGAAAATTTTTCACCAAGTTCATCTGATAATTTTTGTTCTTCCTCTTCATAATCTGCTGATGCAAAACTAACACTCATTTCTTTACCATTTTCATCACACAGATTCTTATCATTAATAATTGTTGCAACATTGAATTTATATCCTATAATCGCATTGGCTACTGCTTCTGCATACTTTTTGTCTAATCCAAGTTTTTTCAATATTTCCGATACTTCATTATATTTTTCTTTTTTGGATTTTTTTTCTTTTAATTTTTTTTCAATTTCCTCACAAGAAATTTGATCATAATTACACTCTATCTCTAAATATTCCTTTAATGAAGTTAAAAACTGTTCATAAATGATTTTAAAATCATCAAGTTCCGTAAATTTTTGACCTTCATATAAAAAGTTTCCTCTATACTTGAGCATGTGATGCAATGCAAGATATATAAATCTTGCATCAGCTTTTTCTGTCGTCCCTAATAAGTGTTTTCTTAAATGATATATAGTTTGATATTTCTCGTAATAATCTTTGTCTGTACAATCCTTGTCTGCAAATAATATGTAATCAGATTTTGCCTTATCACTTTTATCCTCTTTCCACAAAAATGATTCATCCAATCTTGCAAAGAAATTTTCATCAACTTTGCATACCATATCCGACATTATTTTTCTTAACTCTAAAATTCGTGTATGTGTTCTTGAATATCTTCGTCTCGTACTTCTGTTTATACGGCAGCCTTTTGCAGGCTCTCCTGACTTGAATGTCCGTACTCCCCATAAACTGTTCCTTTTATTATTTCCGTTATCACCTTTTCGGTTAATTTTAAACAACTTTCCATTTTCATCTATAACGCAATACCCCACGCTTGCTGTTCCAACGTCAAGCCCTAAACAATAATTTTCACTGCACTTTCTGTTAAAATCCATTAATTTTACCTCCACATTCTTACTTTAAAATAATTTTATGTTTATTAGCTGTTACTATCTGGTAAAAGAGTAACCCATTTAATATATATTGTCAATATTTTTGTCCTTATTAAATGACATTATTTTTTATATTGATTTGACATTTCAGTTTGAATCATGTATATTCTCTTTTAAGTTATTGTTTGACATTTGTCATTTAATAATTTTAGGAATTATGTTATTTACTATTGACATTTATAATAATAAATATTATTATACTATTGTTATTACCATTCAAAATAACATAGCAGGTTAAAATAAATTTTTAAACCAAATGACAGCGGCTGCGTATGGCAGCCCTTTTTTTATATCAATTTGTCCCCAAAAAAAATACAAAAACACCCTCTCCTTACATCTGTCTGCTTTCGCAGATTCAATATCGGGAGGGGGTGTTTACCCTGTTATGGGATTATAATTTTATTATCTGTTTTTACAAACAGTTTTTATTTTGCTCTTTTTCTGTCGTATACGACTACTCCTGCCATTCCTGCCAATGCAGCAGCAAGAATTATCATATACATGAACATGCCTAAGCTGTCACCTGTTGAAACTGATGAATCCGGTGTTACAGTTGAGTCCGGTGTCTCTGTTGTACCTGGTGTTTCTGTTGTACCCGGTGTCTCATTATTTTCTGGATTTTCAGGTGTTGACGGTGTTATATCGCTTCCTGAATCCTTTGCTGCGTATACTACAGCATATGGGCTGAATGACTCTGCCTCGAATGAGAAACCATTTTCATCCGCTGTAACTGCTACACTTTCAAGAACTCCGTTGTTATTCATATGGAATACATACAGATTGTAATCTGCTGCATTGATTCCTTTTTTGTATGACATAGTAATCTTAATCTTACCGCTTGAAAGCTTAACGACTTTTCCGTCTGTTGTTTTAAGTGAAATATCATAATAATCCGCATTCTTTGAATCGAATCCCTTGATATTCTTTTCAGCAATAGCCGCATCAATCTTTTCAGATGTCGAAGCTGCTGTTTTCTCAACATTTAACTTAATTTCACTTACTGTAAGGTCTTTGCCTTCTTCATCTTTAACCTTTATGTCACCTACTGATGCAATATCCTTGAAATCAGCAGTATCTTCATTTCCATCAAGGTCAACTTTGATGTCTGTCTTACCTGGATCGTCAGGTTCAACAACAGGCTGCTTTTTAACAAGACCGTTGATTGCATCTGTTATTGCCTTTGCCATTGCATCTACCTTTGCCTGGTCTTCTGATGTAAGTGTTCTGTCTACTGCTTCGATTGCCTTTGTTACTGCTGAAAAATCCTCATAATCATCTTTGTTGAGGGCTTCTGCTGACTTAATAGCCTCATCTACTGCTGTGTAGTCTGCTGCAACCGGTTCCGGCTTAACATTTCCTGATTTATAGTATGCAGGTGTCCAACCCTCAAAGTAATCTTCAAGTTTTACTGCTGATGCTTCTTCATCAGTCATCTTATTAACGCCTGCAGCTCTGCTTGAAGTGCTTACCTTTGTTCCGTCTGCAAGATGTGTATTATATTCATAATACTTAGCCTTTGCAGGTGTTACATTACTCATTGAAGTAAATCCTGCAGGAGCGATAGTATTAGCATCTTCAACTTCTGTATTTAAGAATACAACCTTTGAATCTGCTCTCCATGGTCTTGCAAAATATGTCTTTGTTATACCTTTGTTAATTCCCGGATAAGAAGTCTTTACAACTTTACAATTGTTGAAAAGATAACCTAACTGTGAAAGTGCCTTTGACGCAACAATGATACTTCCTGAAGCTGCTTTGTCACCGTATCCATACATGCTTAATGTACAGCTGTCGAATACCGCACTACCATCACCGCAGATATAATCTGTTGTACCTTCGATGACACAATTCTTAAAATATGTATGCTCTGTATTATTTCCTGTAAACATTGTATCCTGTGAACTTAAGAACTGGCAGTCCTTGAATTCGCTCTGGTCTGCTTCAATGAAAATAACACATGCTCTTTCCTTATTTTTATAAAGTTTGATATCGGCATCTGTTGCTTTAGAACGGTCAACCTTAGAGTTATCTCCACCTTTGCCTACGCCATCTGCAACTTCTTCTGTTGTCATATATCTGTTGAATGAACTTTCATATATAACACCTTCTGAACGGAACGCTGTAGCTGTAGGAAGTACATTAACTGTTGCTCCCCAGTGGCCTGTACCCATTCCGATTTCAACTCCTTTTTCATACTTATCAACTGCTCTTGCTTCACTGTAATAACCGTTCATATCGGCACTGTAATAAGTATAACCTGAACCATAATACCATGTTATTGTTGAGCCTGCTTCACTTGAAATAGTAACATAAGGAGTATCAACCATAACCTGCTCTCTGTATAAAGCATCTGTAAGAATAATTGTTACTCTCTCTGTTGTTCTTGTCATTCTGCCTATATACTTAACTGCATCTGTTATAGTCTCAAACTGCTGGCCCTTACCCACTTTTACCTCAGCCTGATATTCAACAGGTGATGTATCTGCTTCTGTTTCAAGATAAACATCATTCAAAACATCTGCACTGCCGACACTTACATGGTCATATGCGGTATACTTTTCAGATACAACTGATGTATCGTACTCGCCTGCTCTTAACTGTGCTTTGTATCCGTCACCTGTTACATTGAATGAATAAGAATAGCTACTGTCTGATTTGTTTGTAAATGTAATCTTTGTAACATCTGAAGCTTTGTCGTCTGATGTTACGAACTTACCTGAAACATTAACCTTTGCTCTCTGTGTTGCAGCAATTTTTACATCTGTATAATCTCCTGCTGCCTTGTTTAACTTTTCTGTAACTTCATAATCGTCAACGCCGCCTAATACTACTGAATAGTTTGAGCTTGAATTAATACTTACATTTGAAAAACTGTAAGAACCGTCTGTCTGTGCTTTTACATCAACATCAATCGTTGAAAGCTTTGAATTATCAGGTACAAATTTAACTGAAACTGTTCCTTTTACAGCATCTGCCGGAATTCCCATAATACTTCCTGAAACTGTTGCAACTGCATCAGCAACTGCTTCAAAGTCTTTAACAGCCGTAGCATCTTCACCTGTAAGTTCAAGAATATTGCCGTTATCGGTATCATTAATCTTAAATCCTACAGCACTTATTGATACTTCGTACTTGGCACTGCCGTTTACTCTCTTTAATACAACGGAATACTTGCCGTTGCTGTCAACCTGTGCAGTAACCGTCTTTGCAGAACTGTCTGTAAGACTGTCAAACTTAATCTCTGTAATTCCATTTTCTGCTGCATTTGCCACTGTACCTGTAACTGTGACATTTATAATCGGATTATATTCTGTCAAAGCCATTGTTCTGACCTTAACATCTCCGCCTGATATAACAGGAAGATACTTCTGTCCTTCTTTTTCAACAATATAACCTGTAATATCATCCACTGTTACAGACTGTGTTGTTGTCTTCATCTGAACAGAATATCCGCTGTCAGCACTGCCGATATATACAGGTCTGTCAGTTGCAGCATTTGAACATAACTGCTCATATTTTACTTTTGTTGTGTCATCTTTTACCGGAAGATATAATACGCTTCCCTGTCTGAAACGAAGTTTGTCACTGTCATATGTAACACCACTGTTTCCTGCATCCCGTGACACATACAAAATGCCGCCGGACTCTCCGGCTGTTCCATCAAGAATTTCCCCTGCTGCAGGTGCTTTCTTACTTGAATTCGCTGAAAACGAATACGTAATTTTTCGTGTCTGTGTATCTGCGGCCTTTGCCGTAACGCCTAATCCTACAGGCATCCCCGATACAATCAAAGTAACCGCAGAAACTGCCGCAAATACCTTTCTAAATAATTTGTTAAATCGCATAAAACCCTCCGAACATTTTACTAAATTATATTTTTAACCACACACTTCCTTTCATTATCACGCTTACCATTAATAAAACACGCAGTGAACTAATAACTAAAAATACCCATAAGAAAAAGAAAAGACTTTTGCGTATGCGTTTTATTAAAGTATGTATAAATAATACACTTATATTATAAATGTGTCAATGGATTTTACTGATTATTATATTTTTTTGTTAGTTTTTCACAAAAACTCTCATTAAATCTTTACTAATATCTTCCCCTTACATTCAAATGTTTGAAGCTGTATGCAAAATATGCTATTTCTGCTATAGCTGTAATTGTCCACGAAAATACATAGACAAGATACAATGATGGTATAGAGTGAAAATATGCAAATATTGTATATACCCATGCAACCCTGAATACACACGAACCGCTTATAACAATAATTGTAGGTCCAACACTCTTTCCTATACCCCTCGATGCAGCAATTGATGCATCCATAAATGCAGATACCGCATACGAAAAAGCCATAATCTTTATTCTTGCCATCCCGGCGTCTATAACTGCCGGCTCACTAGTAAACAACGACAACAACTGGCGTCCAAACACAAAAAGTACAGTTCCAAGAATTCCTGCCGCACAAAATGAATATGCAATGCTTATAAAATAGCTGTGAAGCATTCTCTTTTTATTTCCAGCGCCCATGTTCTGCCCCATAAAACTTGAACACGCTGTATAAAACGCTGACATTACATTATATATAAGTGCATCAAAATTGGCAGCTGCGGAATTGCCCGAAACCATAACAGAATCAAATGAATTCACACCTGTCTGGATAAAAAGGTTTGCAATCGCAAATATTGCGTTCTGGATTCCTGCCGGGATTCCAAGCATAAGAATCGCTTTCGCTGCATTCTTGTTTATTCTTACCTGTGAAAGACGAAGCTTGCACACATCATTTCTTCGCAAAAGATTAGTCATAATAAGTGTTGCTGAAATATACTGTGAAATAATACTTGCCATTGCTACACCCTGTTCTGCCAGACGAAATCCAATAACAAATATAAGATTAAGGCATACATTTACTATTCCTGCTATAAAAAGATAGAGTAACGGACGCTTTGTATCTCCTCCGGCACTCATAACAGCATTACCAAAGTTGTATACTGCCATGGCAGGCATACCAAGTGCATATATTCTGAAATAAAGCATCGCACCGTCTATAAGTTCTTCTTTTGTATTTAATAGATTCAGCAATAAATGTGCACATGAAATACATATAATGCTTACAATAATTCCAACAATCAGGCACAGAATAAATGCTGTTTGAATTGTATCTTTCAAATCTTTGTGCTGTCTTGCACCAAGCTGCCTTGCCACTATTACATTGACACCACAACCCATTCCTATAAGAAATCCTGTAAAAAGCGTCACTAAAATTGTAGTCGAACCAACCGCCCCAAGTGCCTCATAGCTTGCAAATTTACCGACAACTGCCACATCGGACATATTAAAAAGAACCTCAAGAACCTGCGACATCATAAGCGGTATACTGAAAAGAACTATCTTTTTCCACAAAGAACCGCTTGTCATATCCATTCCACAGGACGTATTTTCTGTTTTTATTCCACTCATAAAAAATTTCCTCATATCAGGTATAATTAACTTTAGTTTTTGCACGTAATCCGGCCTTTAAATCACGCCAAATCTACGCAGCAGTTAATTATACTAACACCTGATATGAGAAAATGCAACATATCTTATATTAATTTTTAATATTATTAATTTAAAGTTTTAATTTCAATATAATAACGTATCACTATAATAATCTGCCTTATGAACTCTAAGCAGTTTTTATTACATCTTAAAATATGACACACTCTCAGCCAGCTTGTCAGCAATCTCCCTAAGCTTGACGGCTCCCGAATACACTTCCTTAAACGTATCTGTAACCTTCTGCGTCTCCTCAAATGTTCTCTGAGTGCTTTCCATATTTTGTCCCGCAATTTCTGCAAGTTCTTCAACGGCACCAGACACCTTATTTCTTGAACCTTCAAGTTTAACCGTACTGTTCATTATTAATTCTATGCTGTCCTTTGAACTGCGTATATCATTAAGAACCTGTCCCACAATAATACGGGTCTCTTCCATGCTTTCGCTCTGACTTATAACTATATCCTGCATTTTCTGCATAATCTCGACAGATTTATACGAATCCTGCATAAGAACCTTTGTTATATCGTCAATCTGCTTACTTGAATCATTAGACTGCTCCGCGAGCTTCTTTATCTGCTGTGCAACAACAGCAAAGCCTTTTCCGGCTTCACCTGCTCTTGCCGCCTCTATAGACGCATTAAGGCTCAAAAGATTAGTCTCTTCAGCAACCGCCGAAATAAATGAGATTGCCGAATTAATTTTGTTTACAGACTCATTTGTGCGGTTTGTCTGCTCTTTTACTTCTTCAATTATATCTTTTACATTATCATTGATATTGCACAATTTAAAAAGCGTCTCAGAAACCTTTGTTCCTGACTTCTGCATAGACACGGCTGATTCGTTAAGAAGAGCCGCCTCTGATGTAGTCTCGCTGATGTTGTTTTCCATAATCTTCATATGGTCAAACGCAGCTTTGGAATTGGCTGACTGTATTGATGAATTTTCAACCATCTGATTAACGGTTGCACTTACTTCATTCATTGTCTTGTCGGTATTGTCCGCCGCCTCGCCGAGAACACCAGAAGTTTCAAGCAAAAGCTTTGAATTACTCGATATTTCGTTAATTACCGAGTTCATCGCATTGCTAAGCGATGCTGTGCCTCGTGCCAAATCACCTATTTCATCTTTGCGGTTTAACAACTTTTTGTCAACGTCTATATTAAGACTGCCTCCCGCAACCTGTTCCACGATTCCTACACTTCTCTTTATATCTGAACTTATAGAATATGCAATCTTCATGCTTATGCCGATACATATAGCCATAACAATGACAACAGCGGTGCATATCATTGCAATAATTCTGTTTAAAACAGTGTCCTTGTCCGCCTTGTTTGTTCCGACAAACACCATTCCGATTATCTTATCATTGCTTCCATTCTGATATACAGGCATATAATAGCCATAATTCATAACTCCATCCAGCGAAACACGGCTTGTAAAATATTCTTCTCCATCATTTAACACTTTCTGCGTTATGACATCTCCAGCAGGCGAACCGAGAATTCTTTCCCCGTTTGCGTCAAGTGCCGATGTCATCACTCTTTTTGTTCCGTAGAAAAATGTAACGTCCATACCTGTATTTTCTTTTATTCTGTCAACGAGATTTTCTGACTTGGATACATTGTAACTTCCTTTCCATATATCTCCGTTTGTTGTCACAATGTAATCTCCCGCATTTTGGTCATATGCCGCCAAAGTAGACGATGCCGTTCCTTTTAAAGCTTCCTCAACCTGTTCCATAACAGAACTTTTTACCATAGTTACAGTAAGGATTATGGAAACCATGCCCAAAACAAGTACAGGAATGATTGTAACCGCCAATATTTTCTTTTTAAGATTCATGCTGTATTCCTCCCATTATTCTCTTACTGTACTACTGTCACGGTTTTGAAATACCAGTTAATATTTCCCGTAATATCCGAATCTTTGAGTGTTTTTCCGTTCTCTCCGACTGTCGTTCCCGTATTGGTCTCTATAACTCCGTCAAATATTCCGAGTTTTCCCGATATAATATCCTTCTTTGCCTCATCAACTTTTTGCTGTGTTCCCGATTTGCAGAAATAAGCGAGCTGTGTTATGCCGACAAGATTTTCATTCATACCGCCGTAATAATTGCTTCCATCCCATGTTCCGTCAATAACGCTCTGTACAGCCGCCGTATAATATGCACTCCAGTTCCATATAACGCTGCAAAGGCAGGCATTGGGTGCATCTTTACTCATATCAGAATTGTATCCTATACTGTATACATTTTTCTGCTGTGCAAGAAGCTGCGGATATGTAGTATCACAATGCTGTGTTATAACATCGCAGTTCATGTCAAGAAGCGTAGAGGCCGCAGCTTTCTCAGCTTCAGGGTCATACCAACTGTTTGTCACCTTTACATATATCTGAGCCGAAGGATTCACAGAATAAACGCCCAATGCAAAAGCATCAATTCCACCCGTAACCTCTGAATTTTCCGAACCCATTGCGGCAACATAACCTATTTTATTCGTCTTTGTATTCATTCCTGCAACTATTCCGCTAAGATATCTCGGCTGATATATTCTTCCGAAATAATTGTTAAAATTCTTTCCGTTGCTCATGTAACCCGTGCCGTGAGAAAAATAAACATCAGGATATTCTTCTGCCATCTGTGCCGTTGTCTCCATATAGCCCCAGCTTGTTGAAAATATTATGTTACAGCCTTCGTCAATACATTCTTTTATCGCTTTTCTCGTAGCCTCCTTGTCCGAATCATTAACATTAATCTTTCTTATAATCTGACTGTCCGACAATCCGAGATTCTGCTGCATACCCATAATTCCAATATCATGCGTATATGTATATCCGCTGCCCTCGGCGGGATCAGACAGATGAATTACACCAACCTTTATGCTGTCTTTTGATACTCCTGAAGAACTTTTTACTGTATCGGAATCACCATAGCCCGTATTAACCGCGTAATCATCAATATTGCCATTCACGCCGCAGCCTGTAAACGAAGCACATAAAACAAGCATACCCAATATTTTAAAAAATGATTTAATTCTTTTCATTCGCACCACCTCATATTCAATTATCATTTACCAAAACAATATATAAATTAATTTGATAATATCATACACATGTTTATTTTTACAATAGGAAACAATAAAATTTTTGTAATATATTACATTTTCTGAAAATACGTCTAAATTCACACAAAAATACACAATTTTAAAAAATCACCAATTATACAGATTTGAATTTTAATATATATTTTCCGTCTGTGCAGTTTTTTATTTTAACAGGTTTAAATCAACGCCGGTTTATGATATACTTACTTTAATTCAATAAAGTAAAAATACAAAGGCGTATTGACTCACATAACAATGAGTTGATATGCCTTTTTATATTTTGTTATTTAACAAAATATTTATTTAATTAATGGAGGAATTATTATGAAGCTTGAAAATTATGAAGTACATCTGCCGAGTTACTCTATCGGTAATGCAATTTATGATAAGATTGGTCCCGTCTGTGAATCATACGGCAGAACGGTTCTTGTAATCGGTGGAAAAAAGGCTCTTGCAGCTGCACTTGACAAAATTAAAGAAGCAGTATCTCACACAGCACTTGAAATTATCGGCGTCGAACTTTATGGAAATGACTGTACATACGAAACTGTTGATAAACTTCGTGCATTACCTCTATATAGCGAAGCTGACATGGTATTCGGTGTAGGCGGCGGCAAAGCACTTGATACAGTAAAATGCCTGTGCATAACGGATGACAAACCTGTATTTACATTTCCTACAATTGCATCAAATTGTGCTGCTTGTACATCTGTATCAATTATGTATAATAGTGACGGAACTTTTTTAAAGCCTAACTTTTTTATCCGCCCTGCAATGCACGCTTTTATTGATACCGAAATCATTGCAAAAGCCCCTGTCCGCTATATGTGGGCAGGTATCGGTGACACATATGCCAAATATTACGAAGCTTGTATTTCATCAAGGGACGAACGTCTTGAACATTTTACGGCACTTGGTGTTTCTATAAGTGTTATGTGCCAGAAACCGCTCCTTGAATATGGTGCAAAAGCATATGAAGACCACAAAAAAGGATTATGTACATATGAAGTTGAACAGGTAACTATTCGGTTTCTATTTTTGCTGAATATGGTATTGTCTGTATCTTTGTAAAGAAATATACATATTTGAATATTATAAGAAATACAATAAACACTCTTCCATATATGTTCGACATTGCAATCATTGCAAGAACAAGCATACATGATGCAGGTATCAATATACAAAGCTTTGTTTTAAGCGTCATTGCACGGTTTTTCACAAAACTATCCAAATGTTTTTTATAAAGCTTTGTTTTTGTAAACCACTTATGAAAACGCTCTGACCCTTTTGCAAAACAAAAGGAAGCAAGTAAAAGAAACGGCGTAGTTGGCAATACCGGCAGAATAACACCAATCGCACCAAGTGCCATTGAGATAAATGCCGCTGCAAGCCAAAGAATTTTAATTGGATTTTTTATAATATTTTTCATTTATAATTATAATACCTTTCATTTATAATATTGTTATGCATATCTAAGTTGTATTAGTCACAGCTAACTATTGGCATTATAAACAAAAAAATATACATATGTCAAATGGTAAATTATATTACTCATCTGACATATGTATTTTACTCATTAAAATTATCACATCAAATATAATTATTATTAATCAAGAAGCTTTGCGAATTCTTCTTCAGGCAGCGGTTTTGAAAAATAAAATCCCTGAAGATAATCGCATCCATATTCTTTAAGATAGTCTGCCTGCTCTTTTGTCTCCACTCCTTCTGCGACCACTTTCATATCAAGTCTGTGTGCGAGTTCAATAATTGACATTACTATATTATTATATTTTTTATTTTCACCAAGTTTTTGCACAAACCCCATATCAAGCTTTATAACATCAAAATTGTAATCTCTTAATGTGCTGAATGATGACATACCACTTCCGAAATCATCAATAAGAAGCTTTACACCGTTATCGTGAAGCTGCTTAAGAAAATTGGTACCTTTACCGGAAACATTTGCATATGCCGACTCAGTTACTTCATAATTAACCATCTGTTTTGAATAGTGTTCATCTTTTACATCATCAATAATCAAATCCATGATTTCACCATCCATCAGGTCCATTCTTGATAAATTGACTGCGACACGAACAATCTTTTTTCCGTTTTTATATCTATTTTCCATAAATCTACGGACGCTTTTATGTACATATGTATCAAGCTTTGTTATGTGTCCGCTTTCTTCAAGTGCAGGAATAAATTTACCCGGTAGTATTACGCCTTTGGGTGAAACCCAGCGTACAAGAGCTTCCGCCGATGCTATCTGCTTCGTTTTTGCATCATATATAGGCTGATAAAACACTTTTATCTCACTATTTTTTATAGCATCATCCAGCTGAATCAGAGCAAGACTTCTTTGCTCATAATCATATTTCATGTCTTCATTAAATATAGCATACGGCTGTACATACTGATTAGGTATATATAATTTTGCAAGCTTTGCCCTGTCACACATATCAGAAACACTCAAATCCGTGTCTTTCGGTATATAATAAATGCCACATCTTACATATATATCTACTTTCATCCCATCTTTATCATAAACACGATGAAGTATTGATGTGAGCTTTTCAAAATCCAGATTGTTCTTATCAACCAGCACAACAAATCGGTCTGCTTCTATCCTTGATATTGCAAGCGGTTTCAAAAAAGAAATCTGTAAAATATTAACAGCCTGATGTAATACCGTATCTCCTGCTGCATAACCATATAAATCATTAATCGCCTTAAACTTCTGGATATTAAAATATAAGAGTGCAAAATCTTTGTCAGGATTATTTTTAATTATATTTTCTGCTTTATGAACAAATCCTTCACGGTTTAATGCACCCGTAACACTATCAGTCTCAAGTTCTTTTGTCATATCTTCAATAACAACAAGAATAATACCTTTTTTCTTATCAAACCAGTGATAGCTGTATCTTTCAACTTTATTTTTTATATTATAAACATTAAATGAATACACTCCAGCTATATTCATGTTATCATTAAGGTAATCAAGTGCCGTACATTTTAAGAACTGCTCTTTACTTTCATTGGCAATTCTTATCTCACTCATCTGCTTTACTATATCATCATATACATATGACTTCTGTTCTTCAACTTCCATGCCCTCAAAATGAGCAGCACGCATATACAGATTTCCTTTACAGCTGTCTATAATTCCGATTCCTATATAATCATTGTTATACAGAATTCTACTTATCTCTTTGTCAATATATTTTAATGTTCTGTCTTTCCAGACCGCATATGCTTCTATATGACCGTTGTACGGATTTTCTATAAGGCTGACACGCACTTTGTATAATTTCAAATTGCCATTTTCATCATAATAACTATGATAAAATTGTATATTACGTTCACCTTTTTCAAAGCCTTCCAACAGAGCTTTTCTGGTGAAACCGTTCTTAAACTCTTCCAGATTATATCCATCAGAAATATTAGGATATATATATTTATCAAGCCAGCATCTCACAGAAATATTATTTAATTCATTGTAATTATACTTATGCTTACGTGTTATAATAGCAAGCATCTTATTATCCGTAACATCTATATATATAGAACAAACCCTATCCTTTTCTCCCGTCAGCAAAAAGTTCATTCTTTCCTGATATAGCTTTTCATGATGCCCTGTATCAATACTCAATGATTTATCCATACGCATTACCTACCATATTTTACACGTCTAATATATTTCACATTAATAATGATAACACAAAAAAGCCGGAAATCAATATTAATTTTCAATAAAGATTTCCGGCATAAAACCATTTTTTATTTATTTAGAAAACAAGTCTATTATTATTTTGTACCAAAAATTCTGTCGCCGGCATCGCCAAGACCCGGACATATATATGCATTTTCATTGAGCTGTCTATCAAGATGTCCTACATAAATCTGAACATCCGGATGAGCCTTATGAAGCTTCTCAAGACCTTCCGGTGCAGCTATAATACACATAAACTTAATCTTTTTACCACCATGCTTTTTAATCTGATCAATTGCATCTACTGCTGAGCCGCCTGTTGCAAGCATTGGGTCTGTTACAATAATAAGCCTTTCTTCAATAGGGCTTGGAAGTTTGCAATAATATTCATGTGGTTCATGAGTTTCCTCATCTCTATACATACCGATATGACCTACTTTTGCAGTCGGTACAAGGGCAAGAATACCTGAAACCATACCAAGACCAGCTCTAAGAATCGGAACAACTGCAAGTTTACGTCCGGAAATCATAGGAGTCATGCATTTTTCAATTGGAGTTTCAATCTCTACATCTTCAAGTTCAAGATCTCCCATTGCCTCAAAACCTTCAAGCATGGCAATCTCTTCTACAAGCTTTCTGAATTCATTAGTTCCTGTTCTCTTATCTCTCAAAATTGAAATTTTGTGCTGAATTAACGGATGTTCAAAAATTGTAATATTTTTTTCTTCTTTAAAATTCATTATAACCTAACCTCTGTTTTTCCATCTATATAGATGTATTATTTGCTTTTTAATTATTTTTCATCATCTGTGTTGCTTACATATACACCACGGCTTTGATCTCCGCTTGGATTTACACCAAACCTGTAATCATTACCCGGTAAAACAGCATTGAGGATAATACCTGCAATAGCTGCGATAGCAAGTGCTGTGAGTGTAATATGCGTTTCACCTATTGTGAATGTAAGTCCATTTGAAAAACCAAGACCGCATACAAAGATTACACCGGCAATTATAAGGTTACGTGACTTTGTAAGGTCTACCTTATTTTCAACAACATTTCTTACACCAATAGCTGAAATCATACCATAAAGCATAAATGATACACCACCAATTATGGCTGCCGGCATTGTAGAAATAATCTCTGAAAACTTAGGTATAAATGAAAGTATCACTGCAAGACCTGCAGCAATTCTTATTACTCTTGGGTCATATACCTTTGAAAGTTCAAGGACACCTGTGTTTTCTCCATATGTAGTATTAGCCGGTCCACCAATAAGACCTGCAAACGCTGTAGCAAGTCCATCACCCATTATTGTTCTGTGAAGACCCGGATCTGCTATAAAATTCTCATCAACAGTAGCTGATATAGCTGACATATCTCCAACATGTTCCATCATTGTTGCAATAGCGATAGGTGCCATTACAAGAATTGCTGTAATATCAAACTTGCAAATCTGGAATTTTGGAAAACCAATCCAGCTTGCTGATGAAACAGATGCAAAATTAAGTATTGCTGAACCATCAGGATTTGTAACTCCAAATGCATTAAGAATCAATGCAAAAGCATATGAAATGATTACACCCATAAGGATAGGAATAATCTTAAACATTCCCTTGCCCCAGATATTAAATATTATTATTACAGCAAGTGCAACTACGGCAAGAAGCCAATTAGTTGAAGCATTAGATATTGCTGATGAAGCAAGTGAAAGACCAATACAAATAATAATTGGTCCTGTAACTACCGGTGGGAGGAATCTCATAACTCTGTTCACACCGACAAGCTTAAAAATTAAAGCTACAACAAGATATAACAGACCTGCTACAACGATACCGCCACATGCATATGCAGCTTTCTCGTTAGCACCCATATCGGCATAAATTCCTGTATTGAGATTGGCTACTGTATAAAATCCACCAAGAAATGCGAATGATGAGCCAAGAAATGCAGGAACTTTAAATTTTGAGCAGACATGGAAAATTAATGTTCCAATACCGGCACAAAACAGTGTAACAGATACTGTAAGGCCTCTTGTTATTGGTTCGCCACATGCATTCTGAAAATATCCTGCTACAAGAATAGGTACCAGAATAGTAGCTCCGAACATGGCAAACATATGCTGTATTCCAAGAATCAGCATTTTCGGAATTCCGAGCTGTCGTGCATCACGAACAACTTCTTGATTTTTCTCGTTCATTAGTTTTTCTCCCTATTAAAAATAATTTACATAATGATAACATATTTTACCCAGTTTTTAAACATGCTTTTTCATTTAAAAAACAGCAATTTAAAAAATAGCAAATATATCTGTACTTTCTTGAAGTGTCTTTGCTATAGCCTTATTTTCTTTCATTTTGCTACTGATATTAACTATATCTTCAACAAGGTTCTGTGTATTTTCTGCCGTGCTGTTGACACCCTCCGCACCTTCATCAACCGCAGCCGTAATAGTGTTAATAGAACCTGCTATCTCATCAATGTTTTTCTTTAAAGCGTCAGTTTTTAATACAAACTCATTCATAGCATCCTCAATATATGATGCATTATTTTTATATGAAGCACCACTATCAACAAACCTTTCAAATTCAGGGAGTATCGTCTGCTGCATATATTTAACAAGATTGTTAGCGTTATCTGATAAATTAGATACTGCTTTAACTACAACCGAATTTATCTGCTGTATTCTGTTTGCTGTTTCTCTGCTTGAATCTGCAAGCTGGCGTATCTCTTCTGCAACAACCGCAAATCCTTTTCCTGCTTCTCCAGCCCTCGCTGCCTCAATCGATGCATTCAATGCAAGAAGATTGGTCTGGCTTGATATACTTAAAATATCATTAGTCAGATTATTAACCTGGTCAACACTTTTGCTGTCTTCAATCGCATTATTTAGTACTTCCAGTATCTCACCAACCTTTTCACTTGTCTGTTCCATATTGTTTCTGGCATTACTTTCCATATTATCAGCATCTTCTTTCATCTGCTTAGAAAATGTATTAATTTCATTTGACTTTGATGCTATTATATCAACGTCTTCACGTACATTATTCGCACTGTCATTAATAACATTAACTGATTGTCCTACATCCTGCATAGTTGCAGATAATTCTTCTGTCATTGCTGATAAATCAGAAGCACTATCATTAGAGGCAGCCACACTTTTATCTACGGCCTCTACAACGCCTTCCATCAGGTTTGTATTCTCAATAATCAGTTTAAGTATTCCCTGAAGTTTTTCCATAAAAATATTAATTCCATTACCGAGATCAGCAATCTCATCATTAGACAGTATTGTAACTCTCTTAGTAAGATCACCTTCTCCATTATCTATTCCACTTATAATTTCCCTAATATCTTTATTCGTTGCAAGTATCGGTTTTATAATATATTTCATAACACAATACAATGCTGTAAGCAGTAACAATATACTTATTGCAATAATAACAATACTACATATAAGAGAACCGGTATATACTGCCGAAAGTCTTTCTCTTGCAGTTGAAGCTGTAGAATTAGCATGTCCTTTTAATACATTTATATTTTCCTGTATTGCACTGCTACTATCGCTTACTACTCCGTTTGCCAATGCATATGCCTCTTCTTTCTTACCAAGTGCACTATATGCCATAATACTTCCAAGCTCTTTTTTCATAATTTCATAATTCTGTACAAGTGAATTATAAACTTCCTGATCAGAATCACTGACATACTTCTTATAATCTTCAAGATTATTTTCAAGTTCTGACTGTTCCTTCCTTATATTTTCCACTACAGAAATCATTGTATTAAGGTCAGTTGCAATAATATGAGACACCCCCAGCTTATGTATTGACTGTGTTGCACTCTGGATTTCACCTAGTTCTGATATACTATTCATACAATCATCCGTAATATCAGATGCATTTGAATTAACCATTCTTATATTATTAATAGCCATTATATTGGATACCACAGATAATATTCCAAGAATAAATACGGGAATAAGTATCAGTACCTTTAAGCTTGTTCTTTTTTTATTTACCATAAAAGTCTCCATTCTGCTTATCTTAATATCAGCAATGTAATATCATAAAAGCCATCACTTAATAGTTGATGCTGTTATACCATTAACAAGTTTATCCATAAGCTCCTGGTCTGTCATTCCATTATTAGTTCCACTCAATATCGTATCGCCAAAATCTTTGCATGCATCCCAGAAACTGTTGCCAACTCGCTGCAATGTTCCATATTTAGACTGTTCAATTACAGCTTGTATTGCTGGAACTTTTTTCACTTCATCTGAAGCTGCCACATTTATGTTTGACGGTCCCTGATTACGCTCTTTAAATCTCAGTTTTTGATTATCTTCATTAGTCATCCAGTCCGCAAGTCTGCATGCCCAGTCCCTATTCTCTGAATATGCATTAACCCCCATCATCTTATATCCGGTAAAAGAAGACATCTGTACTTCCTTGCCTGCAACAGTATATGTCGGAAGTTTACATGCACCATAATTTTCGCCATATATTGCTTTTACATTCATAACATCCCATACACCGCTTATACCTGCTATAACATCCCCTGACTTCATTGCAGCCGCAATATCTCCATTAGGCATGCTTACAAAACCAGGATTTGATGCTATAGCTGAAAGTGCTGATTTAATATCCGTTCCTTTAATATCACCAGATTCAGAATTCCAATTACATTTATTAGTTACACCATCAGGATTAATTGATAAATTAAGTCCTGTATTACCAAAAAATGTATACATGTACCACCCCGAATTAAATTCCATGGCAAACTTCTTTCCTGATGATGCCGCTACCGACATCATTTTATCCAATGACTTTACATCATCAGCCGAAAAATAATTTTTATCATAGTACATAAAATAACCGTTATCAGCTGTCATAGGATATGCATATATTTTATCATCTAACGTAGCCGCTTTCACCGATTCTTCAATATTAGCGGATTTTACTTTTTCAGCATCAGGTATCTCAACCAGAACACCACCTGCAACAAGTGATGTAAGCTGATCATCAGGAAATGAAAAAACATCTGCACCATTATGTACATCTGTAAGCATTACATCTCTTACTTTAGCATCTGCCTGAACATCAATTGTAATATCAAATTGTGCCTCATCTTTATAATGTTCTTTAAAACTCTCCACCATTTTTGATGTTGTATCAACATTATCTTTCTCGCTCCATACAGTAAGCTTTACAATATTATTATTTTCGTTGTCCTCTTCTTTTTTAACGTTATCTGTTCCATGTATACCACACCCTGAAAACAGAAGTGCAGATACCATAAAAACTGACATAACTTTCCTTATTTTTTTTGCATAACAAAATTTCTCCTTTGCCAATTATTTACCTATATACTTTTTTATAAAACCTGTACCCGAGCTGTTTCATAGTTGTACTCACAACACTTAATGTCTTTCCGTAATCATGTGTCTCAAAATTTTTAACATTTTCCATAAAAACAATTTTGGGTTTTTTTCTTTTACTATACGTGCGACATCAAAAAACAATGTTCCCCTGCTGTCTTCAAATCCGCGTTGTTTTCCACTTATTGAAAATGCCTGACAGGGAAAACCTGCACATAATATATCATGTTCAGGAATTGTTTTTTCATTTATTTTTTATTGTAATCACTTAGCACCTCCTGTTTTTATTTTTTTACCATATTCATGTGCGTTATTCCCGTGATTCTGTCGTAAATCATATTTCTGGTATCGCTGAAAAGGCATAATACCAGATCAACGACAAAATATGCCGCTATTATTATAAATATCCCGCATCCGATGCCATAAAACACATATTCCCAGCCGGTGGCTGTTTCTGTCAGTTTATATAAGCCATATGCATATATAAGTGAAGGAAGCTCTATCATATATAATATGATGTATCTGAAAAACAACCTGAAAATTCCGGCTTCTTTAAAATTGGTGCGGTCAGCCATAATATTTTCATTTGTGCCATTCACAAGCCTTATATTAACAAGTGCTTTTCCAACAGTCCGGCCTTTTGATGCAGCTGTAACAACAGTAAACACAATTGTTACATACGCCGAAATGCACATGATATAACGTGAATCATATATTATATTAATAATTATTTCTTTGTTAAATACAAAAAAGCCCACAACAGGTGCAATTATCAATGCAATATCAATAATCCACGCAACAATTCTTCTGAATTCTGATACAATCTCACCACGACTGTATGCCATCTCATCCAATCTTTCTCTTTTGGGTATAAAAAATACAAAAAGCGGCGTGATTAAATATCCAGTCATTCCACCAAGAGTATTACATATAAGGTCATCAATCTCAAAAAATCTGTATGGATATCTATATACTCCATACAGACCAGATAACTGTGTAAGCTCAAAAAAGAGGCTGTACGCGAATGACATTATAAGCACCTGCCACCATTTTCTTCTGAAATAATATCTCAGATACACTCCAAATGGCAGTAATAAAAGTATATTAAATATTATCTGCCAGAAATCAGCACAGCTGAATATATTAATATATGTTGCCGGACTTTTAAAATTAATATGTGAATTTACAATCACTCTTTTAACCGCATCAAACGGCACAAGCAGCATGCACGCTGAGTCAGATGATACAGAATCAAGCGGTGGGAGCGGTAGTATTGTCATAAAATATGACGTCAGCATATAAAATATAAACGTATATATAATTCCGGTTCTCAACACAAGTATAGAACCATATTTGTGATATTCATACAAAATATATGGTATTGTAAAAAGCAATGCAAGAACCGGAAAAACATAACACGCTGATATTATAGGTTTTAAATATATCTGCATTTTTTTAAACTTCGTAATCAAGACATGATCTTATTGCTGTATATGGTCTTACTTTACCGTCTGCAACCGCAACATGCTTAGGATTAACAGCATATGCTTTTACTGCATCAACACTCTCAAATGTTGTATCAAGCATTACATCAGCTGTCGATGACTCAAGCCCGTTAATATTTACATGAACATCAATAAGTCCCGGAATCTGGCCTGCAAGTCCCTCAAGTCCTTCCTTTATACCTTTTTTTACACTTTCTTTTTCTTCTTTACCAAGTTCATCTTTTAATTTCCATAAAATTACGTGTTTAATCATAACCTTTTATCTCCAATCTGTTTTTTACTGATATTCTAATATTATACTATATTTCGAGCTGTTTTGGCAGAAATATCAATATTTTTATTTCACAATCAGATAACTTGTAATGCAATAAAGCGTCTGTCCATTGTATACAACACGCGACCAGCCAACTTCATTGTTATAACCTGTCCTTGTAAGAATCGTTCCATTTTTAACCGACGCAACAACAACCGAATCCGAGTCCGTATAACTTGGCTTCGACCTCAGATTAACTTCATCTTTCGGAGTTACCTCATCATTGCAGCTTATAAACTGAGTCATAAACTGCTGTGTTTCTGTCTGCGTCGGTGCAGACAAATCGGTTGTAAGATAGCTCGATACAGCATAAACATTCTGACCGTTATAGTTAAGCCTTGACCAGCCGCTGTCACTGATTCCTGTTCTTGTCACCGTCTCACCGTTATTTAATGTCGCAATTATTGTTGAATCAGTGTCCTGACTAGGTTTATTTCTTAATCTTACATATTCTTTTGCTGTAACAGTATCATTTACCGATGTAAAATTCATATTTGCTTCAACATCTGCACTTGCAGCCGCAGCCGTCTCACCGCTCATCGTTCCCGCACTCTGGCTGTATCCGAAATATGCAACATTTATATCAACATTTGTGCTTATTCCGCTTACATTTCCATTACTTGTATACTGCCACATTGCACATGCTCCCGAATAAGATGTTGAGGATGTATCCGGATAAGGAACTGACGGATATTGTGCAACCCACATTTTATAATTATTTTCAAGTGTTGATGTATTCCATCTGCTGTTTCCTGTAAGATGCGATGCTGAAGCATAAAACATCGGCGTGTAACCTCTTGAATATATTTCCTGTAAAAATGCATCTGCAACATTAGTCCTGTCATCATTAGACATACCATTCTGCCTGCTGTCCGCCGAGTCAAAGCCCTCACAATCAAATGCCACAGGATAAGTTATATTATAATTTGCAATATAATCTGCAACCCAGCCAGCTTCTTCAATTGCTTCACTCTCATTTACCGCTGATGAGAAAAAATATACTCCAACTTTTATTCCGTTGGCTGCTGCCTGCTGCATGTTATATTTTGCATTAGTATCAGCATATATTACACCGGTTTTCTGTGTTCTGTAACCGACTCGTATCATTGCAAAATCAACGCCGGATGATGCTACTTCCGCCCAGTCTATAGTTCCCTGATATTTAGAAACATCTATGCCGATTGTCGTATCTGCCGTTTCATTGCCTCCCGCCGAAAGAGTGACCGAAGCACCGCTTCCTTCATCTGACATTCCCATGTCGGCCTCATACTGAGGGTCTTCCTGCTTTTCTTCATCAGAAGAAAGTGTTGCCGTATCAGAAGCACTGCCTGTCTGCGTCACACTCTGTGCAGTTGTAGTCTCTGTTACAACATCAACCGTTCCGGCTGTCTTATTCTTTTTGCCGGAATTTATCACAACAACTATAACAACTGCAATTATTGCCACTGCAAGCAATGCCGCAACAGGAATGATTTTTCTTATGTCAAACGGCTCGTCTGTAAGATATCCGAACTCGTCTTTGTCTTTCTTAAATAATTTTATAAATTTATTCATAACATAAGCTCCCAATATTCATATTTTGTGATTAACCAATTATCTGCTAAAATCGGATAAATATCTCCTAATCATAAATCCACAAAGATACAGAAATATATCCCTGTAATCTTTTCTTGATATTGTACCTGTTCTCTGTCTGTCATTTAGATTATTATTCACAGCATCATTATAGTTCCCTTTCTGTATTTGGGCAATACATTTCTTAACTGCATCATGTATGCAGCATTCTTAGCATATTCCAACCATCTATTAGAATAAAATTCATACCCTGTTGTCTCATACACTTCATGCCATAAAGAATATTGGTTCGCCTTTTTCATATTTGCTTGCGAATTAACAATTTCATTGTCTGAATCATGCATACAAATCCACGCATGCGTCCAAATATTTTTTGTGCTTTCTCAATCATAGATACCGCAGTATCTATATATTCTTTTTGTTCTGCTGTATTCTTCTTCATATTAGTTGTTTGAAAGAATTTAGAACTGTCGTTTGTCTGCTGACATACAACATATCCCGCCAGATTTGCTAATCGCCTATTCACTTTCATGTTTACTAATTAGTGATATACATTTACTTAAATTAGTCACTCATACAATATTCCTATACTTCCTTATCTATCTTACTTGACGTTAGAGAGGAATCTTTTTTCGAATATGTACCATTGTTTGTATAAGTCGCACTTGCACGATTCGCAGCATTTGATATACCAGCTGCTTTCTGGGCTGTTTTGCCTGCAAAGGAATTGTAACCTGTAAAAACCGTTTTC
>ERZ779842.497-NODE-497-length-42554-cov-3.966870_pt1 | contig 42554 bp, 12 predicted proteins | sample MGYA00511095_ERZ779842 | MGnify/ENA primary metagenome ERZ779842 (study PRJEB29588, sample SAMEA2154036) | human gut metagenome | biome: human gut; feature: human-associated habitat; material: faeces | place: Denmark | collected 2008/2010 ... | reverse complement strand
CGAGTCCGTAAAGACAAAGAAACGACTGGAAGATCTGGGATTTGGCGAGGACATTATGACTGTGCGCCAGATGAATTTTGCAGATATCGACCAGATCGCGGAGGAGGCTGGTCCGTTCGATTTTATTCTGGCGGACCTTGGCGTATCCTCTATGCAGATCGATAATCCGGAACGCGGTTTTTCCTACAAATTTGACGGCCCGCTGGATCTGCGTTTAAATCCGCAGGCCGGCATTTCTGCCGCAGAACGGTTAAAAGAAGTAGATCGGGAAGAACTGGCCGGGATGCTGGTGGAAAACTCCGATGAGCCATATGCGGAGGAGATTGCCCGCTGCATCACCGGTGCGGTCCGCCGTGGTGAGAAGGTGGACACTACCACAAAAGTGCGGGAACTCATTGAAGAGGCTCTCAGCTTTATCCCGGAAAAAGAGCGCAAAGAAGCAGTAAAGAAAGCCTGCGCAAGAACCTTTCAGGCGCTGCGCATTGACGTAAACAGTGAGTTTGAGGTGTTATATGCCTTCCTTGACAAGCTTCCGCATGTTCTGGCGCCGGGCGGCCGGGTGGCTGTTCTGACTTTCCATTCCGGCGAAGACCGCATGGTAAAGAAATCCTTTAAACAGTACCGGAAAGCAGGACTTTACTCTGAGATTTCAGACGATGTCATCCGCCCGTCTGCAGAAGAATGTGTCCGCAACAGCCGCGCAAGATCTACAAAGCTGCGCTGGGCTGTGCGAGCAGAATAAGAAATAGCAGAATTACATCCGGATCAGTTCATAGTCACGGCTGCCGAGTCCGATCTTCTCAGCATGCTCCAGGCAGGAACGCCATTCTGATTCCGGGGTGGAGTTTGTGAAATGGTCATGGTGATCATGAAAGTCAGGATCTGCCAGATGCTTTGCCAGCTGGCTTCCCGGCATTGGCTGTGCGGCCATGCAGGCATCGACGCAGGCCTGATCCAGAGCCAGTGGATCAAAGGAAGCGAACATGCCGATATTTGGCAGGATCGGTACGTCATTCTCGCCGTGACAGTCACAGTTCGGGGAAACATCCACGATCAGGGAAATGTGGAAGTTCGGGCGTCCGTCCACAACAGCCTTGGTGTATTCTGCCATGCGGCAGTTTAACAGCGTGTTGGCATTGTTGTTATCGAAGATGATGGCATCAAAGTTGCAGGCACCCAGACAGCGGCCGCAGCCAACGCAGTTATCCTGATTGACATGCATCTTTTTCGTGGATTCATCGAATACCAGACCGCCGTTGGCGCATTCTTTCTGACAGCGGCGGCAGCCACGGCACAGGCTCTCCTCAATGTGCGGTTTTCCGCTGCAGTGCTGCTCGGTTTTTCCGGCACGGGAACCGCAGCCCATGCCAATGTTTTTGATTGTGCCGCCGAAGCCGGTCGTTTCATGCCCCTTGAAATGGGTCAGGCTGATAAAAATATCTGCATCCATAACAGCACGTCCAATCTTGGCAGCCTTCACATACTCACCGCCCTGAACCGGAACCTCGATATCGTCCGTACCCTTTAAGCCATCACCGATGATAACCGGGCAGCCAACAGAAAGAGGAGTAAAGCCATTCTCCCAAGCGCACTCCAGATGCTCCAGAGCATTCTTTCTGCTGCCCGGATACATGGTGTTACAGTCAGTAAGGAACGGCTTTCCACCCAGTTCCTTTACCACATCGGCAACCGCTTTTGCATAGTTGGGGCGAAGATAGCTGATATTGCCCAGCTCGCCAAAATGCATCTTGATGGCAACAAATTTGCCGTCCATATCCAGATCAGCAATGCCAGCCTTTTTGATGAGTTTTTTCAATTTGGTTGGCAGACTGTCACCAAACGCAATTGTGTGAAAATCTGTAAAATAAACCTTGGATTTTTCCATACAATCTGACTCCTTCTATGTATAAGATGAATCCCGTGGATTTCTGAGAGATATTTTATAATAACTGAGAAAAAAATTCAATGAGCTTTTCGGAATTATTGAGTATTATTCAGAAAAACTATCTGGTAAAAAATTCACATTTTGATTGATTTTTGTCATGGAAGCGTGTACTATAAAAAAGACAAAGATATATGTAAATGATGACAGGCAGTTTGAAAGAAAAAGTTACTGTTGACAGCGCATGAAAACAGTAACGGGAAAAGGACAGGTGGCTTGCGTGGAAGGACAGAAAGAAATGAAACCAGATAAGATTTATATTCAGATGCTTGGAAACTTTAGTATGGTGTATCAGGGAAAGCAGATTCAGCTTGGAAAATGGCTGAGCGCGAAGATGATCCATCTTCTCCTGCTTTTAATCTGCAGCAGAGAAGATGGCGTCAGCCGTGAGGAACTGATCCGTCGGCTGTATGATGCCGGTGAAACGGACAGTCAGGCAAGCAATTCCCTGCGTGCCATGATTTTCCGGCTGCGCCGCAGCATTCAGGAATCGGGACTTCCGGAGGGAGAATACATCTCTACCAGAGGGGGCCGTTACACCTGGACCAATCAGCCGCTGGAAACGGAACTGGATGTAGAAACCTTTCAGAAACTCGTGAAAGCAGCGTTTGAAGAGGTTGATCCAAAGCTTCGCGCGGATCTTTTAAAAACCGCCTGCCGATCTTATCATGGAGATTTCATGCCGGATATGGTGTCAGACGAATGGGTTGGAAAGACGAGCTGGCGCTACCGGGAGCTGTATATGCGCAGTCTTCGGGAACTGAACCGTCAGCTGAAAAAGCAGAAGCGGTATGAGGAGCTGCTGGAAGAATGCGAGCGGGTACTGGCCAATTATCCGCTGGAAGAATGGCAGAGAATGAAAATGGAATGCCTCATTTCCATGAAACGATACCGGGAGGCGGCAGCGTATTATGAGGCGCTGGAGCAGGAGGCCAGACAGACCTGCAGTCCGTTCATGACTGGAGAACTGAAAGAAAAATATCTCAAAGCAAAGCATATGATCCAGTACGAATCTGCCAATCTGGACCAGATTCAGGCTGACCTGGCTTGCGAACCGGAACAAGAGGGCGCGGCATTCTGTGAGTATCTGGAGTTTACGGATATTTACCGGTATCTGCAGCGGGTATTTGCCCGGGAGGGCATTACTTCCCAGCTGCTGCTCCTGACACTGACCGATGAGAGCGGAACAGACCCGGAGTCATCTCCGGAACTGGAAAGAGCACGTTCCGCCGCAGAATATGCCATTCGAAAAACATTCACCCGTTCGGATCTCTGCACCCGCTACGGCAACAATCAGTATCTGGTACTGCTAAGCAGCCCGGAACTGCGAGATGGAAAGAAAGCACAAAACGGCATTCAGAAATATTATGAAGAAGCCAGCCGCAACGCACGGATCATGCTGAAATGCGAACAAAATGCGGTGAAGCTGGAAGACAAGTAGACCAGCGGAAAAACAGATCAGAATAAACCAGGAGCGACAGATCCTTTGTGGGGGATGTTGCTCCTGGTTTTGTTTTGGAGAAATAATGATAAGACAGATGATCAGTGCCAAGTTTCTAATCAAAATGCACCAATATTCCGATTAAAAACAAGCCAACATTCCGATTAAAAACAAGCCAACATTCCGGTCCTAAATTATCCAACATACCGAGTGATTTTATGCCAACATACCGAAAAATATTGAAATGCACATAATTTTGGGATATACTATGGATATTATGAGTGGAAGCGAGGCATTAAATGAAAAAGTATAGAAAACGAATTGCGGATGATATACTGGCACGCAAGCTGGAGGGCAAGGGAGCAGTTTTAATTGAAGGACCAAAATGGTGTGGAAAAACTACCACTGCAGAACAAATTGCTGCAAGCATCTTATATATGGATGAACCAGAGAAGAAAGAACAAAACATTGTCATGTCTGAGTTGAATCCCAAGCGGTTACTGAAAGGTGCAGCGCCACGGCTGATTGATGAATGGCAGATTGCACCAAAGCTGTGGGATGCCATTCGTTTTGAAGTTGATCATCGCGGTGAACTTGGGCAGTTTGTGCTTACCGGTTCTGCGGTTCCGGTCGACACTAAGGAAATTACTCACTCTGGTACCGGTCGTTTTACCTGGCTGACGATGCGGCCTATGAGTTTATACGAGTCAGGCGACTCTACTGGTGAAGTCAGTTTAAAAGACTTGTTTGATGGTGCACTGGAAATTGATGGCGCTTCTGAACTCGACATTGATCGCTTGGCATTTCTGGTATGTCGTGGTGGCTGGCCACAGGCAGTGGACATGAGGGATGAGATTGCTTTGGATCAGGCAATGGATTACTATGATGCTGTTGTGCGTTCTGATATTAACCGGGCAGATGGTGTGCAGAAAAACACAGAAAAAGTTCGGCGGCTTATGCGTTCCTATGCCAGAAATCAGGGGAGCCAGGTGGCGAATACCGTGCTTGCACAGGATGTGTCTGCAAATGATGAAAGCTCAATGAGCGATGAAACAGTAGCATCTTATATTAATGCTCTCCGTAAAATATTTGTAGTGGAAGATATGCCGGCGTGGAACCCGAATCTGCGTTCTAAGACCGCTATCCGCTCTTCGGATACCAGGTATTATATTGATCCGTCTATTGCTGCTGCGGCATTGGGAATTGGACCGAAAGACCTTATGAATGATCTCAAAACATTTGGTTTTCTCTTCGAAACACTTTGTATTCGTGATTTACGCGTTTTTGCAGATGCTTTGAATGGAGAGGTTTACCATTATCGGGATAAGGATGGTCAGGAATGCGATGCGGTTATTCATTTGAAAAATGGCAAATATGGATTAATTGAAATAAAATTGGGCGGCGACAAACTTATTGAAGAGGGAGCAGCAAGTTTAAAAAACATGGAAGCAAAAATTGACACGGATAAGATGAACGTACCATCATTTCTTATGGTTTTAATTGGTATCGGTGACTATGCTTACCGCCGTCAGGACGGAGTGTATGTTGTACCAATTGGGTGTTTGAAAAATTAAGTGTAAATATCCCTGCAGGAAGGGAAAACAGAATGAATAAAGAGTGGACACTCCATATTGAAAACTTTGCAGTGGCTGGTAGATGCCAGACTGGTGCACAAGATTTATCGTAGTACTGCTCCTGGTCTTCCTATGTCTGCTTATGATGATCTTTCTGCTTTTAAGATTTATCTGGTGGATGTAGGGCTGCTTCGTCGACTGGCGCAGCTGGCACCGACTGCCTTTGGTGAGGGCAACCGCCTGTTCACTGAATTCAAGGGAGCATTGACGGAGAACTTTGTTCTTCAGACTTTGGTGACTCAGTTTGAAGTGGTTCCCCGGTACTGGACACAGACAAATCCTCCTTACGAAGTGGATTTTCTGATTCAGCGAGAAAATGATATTTTTCCTGTAGAGGTCAAATCTGAAGCTGGATGATGATATGCTGAACATTCCGCTGTTTATGGCAGATCAGACAGACCGGTTGATTGGTTTGGCATTAAGGAAGAAAAAAGAAAGAGGGTAACTTCATTGATGGTGCCAGAAATGGAAATGTTGGAAAACTAACACTGCCAATACCCCAGATGGAATGGGACAATGGCATTTATATAAGGAAGAAACACATGTCTTCAAAGCAGGCAGTTGCCGGTTTTCATACAGAAACCGGACAACTGCCTGCTTTTCTCTGCGAAAAAATACAAATACCTGTCCTTTTTTAACCAAAAAAGTTCACAACCTTTTCGTATAAAAAACACAAACATATTAAGAAAAAATTATGAAAACATGAAAATATAATAAAATGGAAAAAAACAGATAAAAAAGTGATAAGGGGAAACGCCACTTATGACGAATATAGGCGAAAAACTTAAAAAATGTATCAAAGATATTGCTGCCGGAAATAAATAATAAAAAATATTAGCAGTGTACTCTGTTGACATTTTTTATGCATGGGTTTAATATAAAAAGATACTAGAATAATAGGCTAACTATGCACAAAAGGGACATTGACATATGATAAAAGAAAAATTTGAACTTTTAAGAAAGCATGGAAAAAAAGTTGTAGCAGGGCTTTTGGCGGCTACCATGACGATCGAACAGGTTCCATTTGAGATTGGAGGTGGAACCATAACGGCAGAAGCCGCGGGAACGGCGAATGATCCGACAGATGAGCTTTATATCCCGCAGCTGTTTGCTACAATCTCATATAAGAAAACAGATGAATCTCAGATGAATAACGCGATTACACTGTCGCGTTTAACTTCACAGGACACAGAGATTACGATTACAACAGAGGAAAGCAGATATACCATCGACAAGCCTGGACTTCATGTGGATACGCCGGTTATCTTCTACAGTGAGACGGAAAAAAAATATTTTGCCAGACTTGTGGGACTGGACAGCAGTGGAAACCCTATGGGACCGTATCAATATGCAGCTGCCAATGGGCTGGAGGTAGTTGGTGGTGTTGCGGTTCATTTCTCTGGTATTGATGGATGGGAGTATGCAGATACGGAAGCTACGCAGAGTTTGTATGATGAATGGGACGATGAAGACGAAGCGGATGTGACGGATTCTGTAAACGTTGAAAACAGTCGGTCTGCTGCAGCTGTGGATGAGAAAACTGCGGAAAAATCAGAATCGACTGTAGATACTTCAAATGCTGAGCAGGAGGTATCTACAGCAGAAGCAGAGACAACAACAGCAGAAGCTGCAAAGAAAACCGAAAAAGCTGGATCCGCACAGGAAACGGAAAAAGAAACAAAAGAATCTGCAGTGGAGACAGACACGAAAAAAGAAGAGTCCGAAACAGAAGCAGGGACGGAAACAAAGGCAGAGGAGTCTAAAGCAGAAGCAACGACAAAAGCAGCGGAGTCTGTAACAGAAACAGAGACGGAAACAAAGGCAGAAGAGTCTGCAACAGAGACAGAGACGGAAACAAAGACAGAAGAGTCTGCAACAGAGACAGAAACGGAAACAAAGGCAGAAGAGTCTGCAACAGAGACAGAAATAAAAGCGGAAGAAGCTGCGAAAGAAGCAGGAGCCAGTTATGACATTGATGTGTACGACGGTGATCAGATCCCGACATATCCGTATGTATTAGAGCCGAACAGCGCTCAGATGCTGCAGGTCCCTGGCGATGAGGGATACTATTGGGGCAATGTAAAACTTAAATATCAGAAGAGCATATCAACATCGGATCATCCGACCATTAGAGCCAATTTTAAGTTTTTCATAATAAATAGGAAAAAGTATCAAATCCCAGAGGGATTGGAAGCTGAATGCCAGGCATGGATTGATATGGAAGGCTTTACAACGCCGACCGGAGAGAAAAAAGATAAAATTGATTTTGGAGCAAACTGCACAGCAGGAGCAAAGAAGACCGATCCGAACTCCTTTATTCGTTTTCTATATTCCAATATTGACTGGACTTGTTCTTTGAAGACCATCAATGGTACAAAAGAAAAGCCGGTTGTGGTATGGCAGAAGAATAACTATGCGTCCTATTTGCTGACGATTAAAAATACTTCCGGACTTGTAGATGGCAAATTGACAGAAGACGGCATGGTTCCGGATGAGACCATATTTTCCAATTACGATATCACCATAAAGCCACCTTATGATACAACTGAGAAAGCATATTCAGAATCGTGGCAGTATACGAGATATTATCGCGGAGAAGATGGCACAATTCAGGAAAATCCGGACTATTGGAACAGTAATAAAGACGAGAGCGAGACAGACAATAAGGACGATGACAGAACATATACCGGAAAATGGATTGCCAATGACCTGTCGAATGTACATTACCGCGCGGAAGAATATGATAACAGCGGTGGTGCCGTGATTGTTGATGTCACGGATGTTCCGAAAAATCTCTGGGAAACAGAGAATCCTAATGACCTGATAGCCAACGGAGGAAAATTGATTGGTTACCGGCATAGTACCGGCGCTAATTTCACGTTCCGTGTGCGCAATCAGACTCTGTATCCACCGCAGTTTGGTGAGAATGATAACGGCGATCCTTATATGCCTGGCTATTCGACAGATCCGGATAAAAAGATTAGTCGTGCATACCGTGTGTTCGTTCCGTTTACCAGTTCTGTATACGGGCAGCGGGGCGATACCGTAAACATTGATGTCCAATCAGATGCGTATGTTTATTTTGGTGGAAATGGAATCGCAAGTCAGGAGGCCATCAGAGCCATTGAGGCTAATGCTGAAAATTCAGATGAGCATCGTGTAGCGGATACGGGAGTACCGTTAATAGATGACAGACCGGAGGAAGAACGGGAAGCAGCATTGCATTATGGAGAAAAACAGGAAGACGAGCAGTCGGAAGAAAACGCAGATACTCAGGAACTGGATGAAGAAGATTCTGCGCAGGTTCAGGCAGATACAGCGGTTTTGGACGAAACTGCAGATGAACAGCCGTCTGGAAACTGGACAGTCGATGAGCAGCCTGGAACAGATACAAAAGGCCTGGGACACCGTCTGTTACAGACTTCAAGTGCGACTACCTATTTCACGCTTCCACAGTATGAACCATCCGGTGAGAAAACATTGCAGTGGGCGGATGCATATTACGCAGGAAAGAAACTGGTTTATACATTAGAGAATGTGGGAATTGCAAACTCAAAAACCAGTGGCGATTTAAAACTGAATTTTTCAGCTCCGATGTATCGTCCGAATGTAGTGGATACACTTCCGGATGCATTTGATCTTCAGGAAATCCAGTTTGTATTTCCTAAGCGCCTGAGTGACGATTATAGTAAGGATGGAAAAACCCCGGCAGATTATTGGCTTGGCGGAACAGATCCGCTTCTTGGAGTCGGTATAGTAGGAGATCGGAATCAGAATGAATATCCAGTAATCGAATATGTTGAACCAGGCAAGGAATCTGATAAGAATAGAGTCTGGATTCCGGTAGACCGTGAGAAAACCGGTGATTTTAAACTGCTGTCCGACACAGCAGAGACGATAAATGGAGAACCGGCTAACGTCTACTCTATGGATCTGACGAACTACTTTGATGAGCTGGGGTTTTACCCGAAGCTGGTGCGTATCAATTACCGTTGCTGCTGGGTACCGCTTACAACCTGCCTGGGTAATGTACGTTTGGTTGGTGTGTCAAGAATCGCAGGACAGCGGGTCAATACGATCAATACCAACTTCAACATTCTGCTTTTTAAGAATGAGCGTTTGCCGGTGGCATTGGAACAGGGACAGCTGACAGATAAGGTTGGATATTTTGACCTGGATAATACTGTGATGAACTACAAAGAGAAAAAGTTCAGCACAGATCCGGCTCATGTAAAAAAGTCTCAGATTGAAGCTAATGTTTTTGCCGAGACAGAAATTAAAAACAGACATAACACGGACCCGGATAAGCTGGAGACACCGATTACGCTGGATTATGGTAATTACCTGATTCAGGTGAAAAATAAGATGCCAGCAGAAGGTTACAACGTAGATATTAATTTCAAATTAAATAAGGAAGAAATTGATCAAAGCGAGGATGCAAAACCGAATACTCTGGTACCAGCGTTCTTCACAAAGGGAATCCGCATTAGCAGACAGCTTTTGGAAGCGGGAAAACCACATTATAAGAGAGAAGATGACGGTACTCTTACAGAACAGCCAATCCTGATCCTGAACTATGCGGACGGAACGAAAGTAACCTATACGAAAACGGAGCTGCTGAGCAATTACCTTGTAACAGATCCGAATCAGGGAATCAATCCTCATCAGGAGTATGTTGGAGATTCTGTTTATATTGATCTGGAGGGTGAGAAGAAAAACGGATGTCAGATTGAAACATTCACCTTGTCCTATGCCTCCTTTATGGCCAGCGATGATCTGAAAGATAAATTTGGAACATCGGACGATGAGAATACATCCGGAGATGCCGAAGATCCCATGGATTATCTGTGGATGCGCGTTTACGGAACTTCCTCCAGCATTTGCGAAGCAACCGGTACGAGTAAGGTTGAGGTGACTGGATGGAAAGACCGCCTGACTGGACAGATCTTTAAGGATGAGGATGAAAATATTTACACCTTTGAGGATGATGGAATCCTGAAGTTTGTTATGGCTAAGCCGACCATCGACGCAATGGTAACCTGGGGTCATAACGGAAAGTCGTTTTCCTCAAAACAGCAGCCGGTTCCGTACCAGCAGGAATTTTCCTATGATCTGAAATTAGGAAATGATTCTACTGCGGTTATGTATACCGGAACGGTAGATTTGGGCCTGGATATGTTCACGAACGGCGATGATGTTCCGGATGGACTGAAACACCGGGGCTTTGTACTGGATTGTCTGGAATTTGATGTAAAACATATGCTGGGCGCTTCTGCGGATAACTGGGCAGAAATCGACCAGATCGAATTTTACGATGTTGATGATACCGCTGCAAATGCTAAGCCAAAGGCAACTTTTACAGGGCAAGAGCTGAAGCAAAATTATGTTACTAATGGTATATTAACCATTAAACGTGAGGATATTTTTAAGCAGAGTAATGAGACAGCGGAATCCTGGCAGATCGGCCGGGTAGTGATCTGGCTGAGCGATATGGATGACCAGATGACAGAAAACAGCGTACAGATCGGCAGCGATGGTACGACGACAACGCTGGACAAGCGTTTGTACTGCAGCCTTATCGGACATTCCAATGTGTATGAGCAGGATCTGGAACTGAAGAACTCTTTTACAGCAGAGACTACAGGTACCGGAACAGTCAAGTATGTATACAAAGGAGAAGATCTGGGACTGGATGACGAGGGAAATGCTCTTGGAGTGAAAAAGCTGTATGTAGATCCAAATCCAAATGTTGTTCTGGGGCTGAAAAACAGCACTTCAAACGGCAATTACAGAGATTCTGCGAATGGTTACTCTTGGCAGTACGCAGTTACGCACCCGAATGGAACAAAGGAATACAAATACATTCAGGCCGGTGTGGCAAGTGCTGGTGTAGAGCAGACCATTTCTGTCAAGCTTACAAACAGTGGAGATCCGGCTGTAAATGATGGCCTGGCCTCCGCTCTGATTGCCGGAGTCTTGGAAGTGCAGTTCCCAAGCTGGGTGAATGATGGACTCACCTCCGATGCAATAATGAATCCGCAGCCTGGCACTACAATATTGGATGATTATTACCAGCTCCAGAAAGGCAGAAAAGAAGGATTTGTTTCCAGTGAACTGCGAATCCCGGATGATCCGGCAAAGACAGGTGCGATTCGTTCTGTTATCATTGAGGGTTATAAGTACGATAGCAGCAACAAGCTTGTGAGAAATGGAAAGAGGATTATCAGTGGTCAGGATCTCGCAAACCTTAAAGATCAGAATGGAGACTATGTGATCGACAAAAAGGTGTGGGAGACTCCGTCAACCACAGCCGGAGATGGTCAGGATACCATTCTGCTTCCGGCCAAGTTTACCGTGATCTTTGAAAATTTCCATGGAGATGTGGATGATGCAAATCCTGTAAATGTGGAATTAAAAGGTGCGGCGAGCTATGGTGGTGAGTACCGGTTTGAAGCATCCTTCCATACGGAAGAAAAACGTCCGCAGGATGTAACAGATCGTGTGCCGAAGAACGATGATGGCACAGACAGAATCCGCAAGGCAGGAGAATACTATGCCGAAGCAAATGATGTGTTCTGCGCAGTTTTGAAGTCTGCAAATAATGCGTATCTCGTAGCAGATTCCTACTATAAAGCATATCAGGATGTTGCGGATCGCGCAAAACTGATGGGTTATGACCAGCATGATCAGACCATTTATGTTCCATACAATCAGCATGAGAAGGAGTTCCACTATTATATAGGAGCATGCAATAATAGTAATTATGAAAAATACATGCTGACTATGGGAACCTTGTTCATTAAGCTGCCGTGCGTAAAAGATACGAACGGAAACGCTGCCGGTTTCCTGTTTGACAGTCTTATCATTGACGCGGATCAACTGAGTAAGTATGGTTCTGTGTACAGCGTGGAATTTGGCGGACTGTCTAATGACATACAGTATGGCGAGGATGTTGGTTACAACTATGGACTGAAGAAAGAGGAGACTCTGGTGATAGCCGGTATCAACGAAAACCTGGATGGAGTTAACGATTCGATCAGTAACTATATGCAGGGTGGAAAGCTTGTTATTACCAAAGCACAGATGGAAGCGAAACAGGGCAAGAAACTGGATGGTGTACGCTATATTCGTATTCGTTTCCGGAATGTAAAGGGCAATGCGGCTTCCAATGCGGATTTCGCAACAATGCAGGCAGAAGGAGTTAAAATCCGTGTTTGCGGAACCACCAATGTGTATGCGGATTATGAGGATAACAGCGGACTTTACAGCGAGGCTGCGTTTATTCGCCCGGAACAGCTTCAGTTTTATGGCTATACTGCAAACACGAGTCTGGAACAGATCTTCAGCCCTGCTAAAAGTCCGGCTCAGAGCGCAAAACCGTACAGGACAACAATGTATGTGGAAAAACCGCACCCGTATGGTTTCCTTCAGGCAATTTTTGAGGATACAAAGCTCAAGGATGCAAGCGGAGCCCCGCTTAATCCGAACTACGGTAGTCGGACAGCGAATGCCAATACGAACTATTATAATTCGTCATCGGAGAATAAACGTTCCATAGATGCACCACTGGGTAATGTGGATGATCGGGCAATGTATGACAGATTCCAGCACAGTTATCTCTTTACTTATGGAAATAAGTTGTTCCAGGATAGAAACAATACGGCGAGTGTCTATCGCCCGTATAGTGACCGCAGTTACTCTGATATTCCGGATGCCCGATTCCGTGTGAATGTTCCGATAGTATCAGAGAGTACCGAAAATATTGGTTTTGACGTGACCGGTCTTTGCATCGATAAGGACATCTGTGAGTATGGTACGAAACCGGCCCTGACATTTTATGATGCGTCCGGAGCTCAGATTGCTTCGTACAATGAAACACAGCTGAGAACGATGGTGACCGATGCGGCGGCAGCAGCGAATGGTGGAACATCTGTTACATCTGCTACCATTGGACAGAAGACTGGCGGCGGACAGGTGATTGCTGATTTGGATGGAAATCCGAAGATTGCAGTAGTAAAAACGATGCCGCAGTCGACAGATGCAAATGTAACATATCTGGTAACAAGTGAAAAAATTGCATCGATTGAGGTTAGTTACGATATTTATTATGGCAATGAACATATCCCTGATGTAACCTCACAGGATTATGCAGCAGCAGCTCCGACCGAAAGTGCATATATATTTGATAGTTCTTACTGGTATAACATAAATGCGGTGAAACCCATCATTAATACGGTAAGTCATCAGAACTGGATCCGTATTTACGGAAATCCGGGAACCTTTAATGAGACGCAGGCGAACCAGAATCGGTATGGTGGAAATCTGACGGCCACTACGAAAGCAAAATCTGCGCTGCCAGAGACTACATCTGACACCAACCCGAAGGGCTATCAGCAGTGGAGCAGCAGTGAGAAAGTATCTCCGGCACTGGATAAGACATATGTACAGAATATTGATATCCGTCCGGCCAAGGCTGTCATGACCAATAAGGTACTTCCTTACGGAGCATCCAATTCAAGCTGGAGTTACGACAACCGGGATAATGTCAAACGAGAGCGCAATGCAACCATAGGCGGACGAAGAGCGTACTATGCAGTAAAGCTTGGCAATACAGGAGCCAGCCGTGCATATTACGGAATTGTGAAAGCTGAAGTTCCGGTTACCAAGACACCGGAGAGTCAGGGTCAGACCTACATTCGTGGTTTTGAGGTGGATGAACTTACCTCAGATGAATTCCTGATCCCGCATATTACACGGGAAGGATATATCTGTCTGGATACCATCACCTTAAAGGAACATAGACCGGTAAACGGGGACGACGCGGCTCAGGTGGTGATTCAGGCTCAGAAGGTGAAGGGAGCAGATGGCGTAGAGCGTTCCGTATACCCAACAGAGGCTACGCTGGACAGTTATCTGTATACATTGACGTATAGGGGGCGCCGAGGAGAAGAAACGACCAGAACCGTAAAAGCTTCGGATTTGATCACCAAATCTGATGGACAGCTGAAGCTGGAAGTAAAGGAGAGCGTGTGGAACACTGCCCAGGAACCGTTAGAGCATGTGAAAACAGTTTCTATGGCGGTTGGTCATTACCAGAGCAGTTATGAGGATCCGGTTTCTTCCCATAACACTTATGTAAAAAAGAATGAGAGCCTGTTCATGATCAAGGGTTCACCGAGTGGATATATTTATGCGGAAGATGGGAATGGCGATATTGGTAGCAACACAGATGCTATTAAGAAACTCACTCTGACTGCAGACTGGAGCTGCCTGTATGAGACAAGCAGCAAACTGGGAACACTGCAGTCCAGTGCCCAAAGTGAGGGAACTCTGCTGTTATCACCGTCTGAGGCTACGATTAAAATGACTGCAGTAAAGGACCGCGGAGAAGGAAGCACGCTGACAGATGTTTCTTACGAGAATGAGAAAGATACCTATTATCACATTCTCCTCGGAAATGATTCAGAAAGTGCCATGTCTCAGCCAATACTGCGGGTAGAACTTCCGCTGAATGACAATGAGCCGAAGTATACTCCTTATAAAACAACCGGCACTGAGAAAGCGGATGCGCCTCAGGAAGAACGCCGACGTGGTTTCCAGATGACAAAGATTCGTCTGGACAAGGATATATTCGGCCCGCCAAAGGCAACGAGCAGTGATGCGGACAGTACCGGTGAACTGATGGAAATCCGGGTATATGGATATGCGTCTTCGAATGAAAGTGCAGACGCAGATGGAAATGCGCCGCATGTCTGCACAATTGAGCGCAGTGAACTGCTGAATCTGTGTGGTCCTGACTACACCATTCCATTCGATGCCTGGTATGTTCCGGGTTCAGAGGAGAAATGCATCAAATATCCGGTTTGCGTAGAACTGGTATTCAGCTCCTTTGGAAGTCAGGTAAAAGATGATAAATGCGGTGCGGTAGATATTTATGGTCAGATTAACCGTTATGCGGATTACGAAACCTATCCACAGCAATTTGCTGAGAAGAATGGCTATGACAATGCACTGACAGCAAAGGCTACATTTAAAGATTATGTAGCTGGAACAAACAGTCTGATTCAGAGTGCAGATGGCGTTGAACCGGAAGTATCCGCGGCATTTTCCGTGAAGGAACCGCGACCAAAGGTTCATGCGGAAAGCTATTACTACAAGCGTGCGGGAGGCATCCTGGAAAATAAAGATACGGAAGACGGGGATACACAGTACAACGTAGTTCCGTACTCCAGAGAGTATCTGTCTGTATTTGGCCTGACCAACGACAGTATTTCCCGTATGGAGCAGTTCCGCTTTGAGATGAAACCGGATATGGGACAGGATGAAGGCGAGCCAGATCGTGGTTTCCATACCATGGATATGATCATCCGCAGCAAACTCTTTGAGGAAGCGGTGATCGACCGGATCACGATTGTAGATGCATTAAATAAGAAGAAACTGGTTCTGACCCGTGATGGATATAGCCCATCGCCGCAGCCAGCTCCATCGGCTGACCGGAATCCGTATACGCCACTTCCGCATGCACAAAAGGGAGAGCCAGCACAGATCAATAATGGTGTCACCTTTAAGCTTGCACTATATGACGAAAATGGCGATATAAGCGATCAGCTCCCGGCTGACATGAGAACACTGGAGCGCGAAGGTGGAGATAAGAATCCATCACAAGTAGCTTCTCTGGGCAAGGGTCTGTATCAGACCTTTGCAGGAGACCTGGTCATTCCGCGAACCCTGCTTATCAGCTCAGAGAATGGAACAACAAAACTCGGAATGACTACCATTTCCAGTGTGATCATTGAAGGTTCTGATTTCCTGCCGATGAGAGCAGGACAGGAGGACGAAAGCCTGAGTGTAAATCCGATTATGGATCAGACCCAGACCGGTTCCGAGTCTGTTGTGTTTGTGGGAATCAGCGATAAGGAAATCAAGGACAATGATAATGCTGTAGAAGGACAGAAGCTTCAGAATGCCCAGAAGACAGAAAACATTGGAACCTTTGATACCCTGCTGTACAGTCATACCTATGAGCAGTATGAGAAAGCAGAGCAGCAGGATACAACAAATCTGGTAAATGGATATCAGGACCAGCAGGGAAATAACTTTGCGGAGATTGCGGTTCTGAATCATAAGCGCAGTGATACCGATGAGACTTTCGTGTATACACCGAGAATGTTCTTTGATACAACAATCAGTGCGGTATTTAAGGACGCTCCGCAGGATGAATATCTGGGTTCCCTGCGATTCTCGGATGAAACACGGGGAAGTAGTTATCAGGACAGAAACAATACCAGCTGGTATTATTACTGCCATTCAACTGGAAAGTATACTACATGTCATGACAACTATAATTATAAGGACAATGTTACTGCCAAAATTGGCTACAAGGCACTTGCGGCCTACACCATAGACTTCCGCCAGCTTGGTGTTAAGGATAAAGACTACGATGCAGCCTATCCGAACAATCTGTATGCGGGATGGTGGGAAGCAGAGTATTCTAATTCCAGCCAGGATCACAAGATTGTAGAGACAAACTCCGCGGATTATAATACCGCAGCTAATGTTGATATTGCAGTATCCCTGCCATACAAACAGTTTGAGGCGTATTATGTCAAGCTGCGTCCGGCCTTACAGCCGTTTGTCAATCATATTACGGTATATCCGACTGAAGGAAATCCATATGTGATTACCAAAGACAAGTGGAAGAACAATGCGGATGTACAGACCTGGGATGGTGTATCTGAGGATGACAAACGTAACGGCTGGTGGCGTATCAATCTGCTGGCCGGAGATGCTGATCGTTTTAAACATCAGATGATTCCGGCATACGATGCCCGCGTGCTGACGGCAACCAGATCAGATGCGCTTTACTATGAGACAGCATCTCTGGTGAAAGAGGTGGGAAGCATTGATAAGGTGGTATTAAACCTTTCCATCAATGCAGATCCTGCTTCCGGTGCAGAGGGAACCCTGTGGGATGCGATTGCGGCAGATGAGGGAACCTGGTATAAGGAACCGAAGGATCCGGAAATTCCGCCGATTAAGAATGGTTCCTCTACAGGCAATCCGCCTTATAACAGTGATTATCAGACTCTGGAACAGGCAACCCGTCATTCCATGGAGATTGCAGGTCGTGTTCTGAAAGTTGGAACGCAGTCGGCTCAGGTTGCAGCTCGTCTGGAACTGGGAAATCAGTTTAACATGGACGCAGCTACCTCCATGGATCCGTATACGGTAAGACAGCAGGATAAGGTCAGTCATATTCGGGTTCAGAGACCAGCGCTTTATGAAAGATGGTTTAGTGATGGTGCTGGCAATGTAACAACGACGGTGGATGGAAAGCAAATTTCAATCGACCGTACAGATGGGAATACACAGACAAAGAGACCAGAGGATCGCACGATCCTGACCGGTAGAAGAGGAAACGGAAAGAGTAGCTGGTCGTACCGCGACTGGTACGCGTATCTTGCTAAGGATGATCATAGCCATTACAAATATGCTGAATGGCATGCAGGACATCTGGAGGATGAGGCTTCCATGTATGTAATCCCTCCGGTGATCCGCCAGAAGAATGGACTTGGCATGCCGGCCGGCGGAGCACCGTTTGCGGATCCAAGTGGAGATATCACGCAGAACTATCCGAATGATTCTGAAGTTCCTGCTTACGGACTTTTGAGAGGCTATGGACTTGGAATTTACCAGCAGAACCATGATGGTATCGAGATTAAATCGGTAAGACCGAGTCACAACTCTGAGGTACCTTTACGGGATGACTGGTATGGAAGAATCACACATGCGGATTATGTAAGCATGCGTGATACACTCCCCTATATCGGCCGCAGGGATGGCCTGTACAAGGGTTTCTTCAGCCGTTATCTGGAAATGTCAGACAGCATCAAGCCATATCTGATGAATGTGGAGATTACAGTTCAGAAATATGAGCAGGATGCGGATGGCAATACCGTAGGGGAGCTGAAATCGGATTACCAGAATGGAACACCGACTGCAACAGGTTCGAAAGTTTACACAATACCGTATACGGATATCTGGAACGCATACAAGTCGGCTGCTGATCAGACTCCGGAAGCGCTGGATGGACGAATCCTGTTCTGTTATAAAAAAGACACCACAGGTTCTCTCTATGGAAATGATCATCTGGCGTCCAGTTCTGATGCAGAGCTTTCCAGCAAGGGTACAACGGCAGAACAGCCGGGCGATCCATTGAACGATGAGATGCTGATCTGGGCAGGTAAGTACCCGAATATCATTCAGCTCGAAAAGAATGAGTATCCGACCCAGATTGCAGTACGTCTTGTGAATGTAAAGGGCAGTGCGGAGCAGACCGATGAATATCTGGTTCCGAATGCGTATGATCCGCAGCATGACGAGATTGAACAGCATACCAATGGAAAAGATCCGGACTGGTACGCAATGGGAAATGTCTGCGATATTGCGCCGGATGGAAAGACATTTAAGCTGAATGCATTACGCAGCGATTCGAGTGTAGACCCAGCTCAGACGGAAACAATTCCTAACACCGGTGTGTCCATGCAGGGTAATTACACAACGCAGCAGTATGGACAAAAACTGGCAAACTATGCGGACGGACTTGTGGGATTCCTTCAGAAAGAAGAACAGATTCCGCAAAAACCGGAGGAGCTGAATGATATCACAGTCAAGGAACCGGCAGAAATACTGACGAATGTAGATTCTTGTTATCATACTACCACGGAAGTATATGTGGAGCCGGTAGATAGCAACAAATACTGGTGGACTCACAACTACGCAAACCTGGCTATGTGGTATGCAAAGCAGAAAGAACCTGCAGGAAAAGTTGAGACAAATGCAGTAGGGCTCCGGGATGAAGGTACGCCGGAAGAAAGAAAACGGGGTACCCAGATAGACCCGAAGAAGGCTGACTCATCAGCATATGACCAGCTGGAGAAAGATAATACGGTTACCCCGATCACTGATTTCTACGATTACGGGGCAGATAATAAAACGCCGAACAGCATTCGTTACCGTGTATGGGCTACCAACACGACAGCGAAGGGCAATTCAACGGAAATTCCGGGACTGGATGACAGCGGCGTTTATTACAACGAACTCAACTATGTGGATGTGCTCCCGGAGGGACTCCGGACACAGCATATCTGGATTCCGATCCAGTTTATCCGAAAGACCATCAGCGATAAGCAGAGTAATGGTTCCTTCGATACCGAACAGCTGAAAAACGTAGTTGGTGAAAACAAGTTCGCGGTATCTGAACTTATGCTGTATACAGCAAAAGAAGCAAATTGGGTCTTAACTTCTGCAGATGGACGGACAGACAGCGGTAAAGTTGCAACCTATAATTTATATGAAGCAATGCTGAACTCGCTGATTAAGGTGGATGGAGACCTGAGTCAGGCCGGATCCGTTCTTAAGGATGACGGAAGTGATGAACCCATCAGTGGAAAGAACATTAAGGATTACATTTTCTATGTGGATGCTTCCGGAAACCGCACGGACAACTATGCAGATGCGGTTTACTATGAGATCGATGTAGAAAAGATGTTCGGAACAACGAAGGATGGAGATATTCTGACACCGGCTAAGCTCGATGCAGATTCCGGCGGCGGATACTTCCTACAGAACAATCTTCTGGCCATGGATTACAGCCTGAAGGTACGGACAAACTGGAAGAATGATTATCACCAGAATATGCTCCGTTACTTTGGACCGAATGTAGCCGGTGATGCAACACTGACTGGAAACGAAACCATAGATCCGGCAGAGCTGCTGTTTGATGGTATTTTTGCAGAACAGTACCATGATGCAGATCCGAAAGTAACACCTGAGTGGGATTTAAAGAGCCGCCCAACGGTAAAAACTAATCCGCTGGAGCTGTCCAGAATCATCACAAATCAGGTAAAACTGCATATGCATACGGCCAGTGTGGAAAGTGTTACCCATGTATCCAATAATGAAGGATGGAAAAATATCAGTAAAGAATTTGATAACTATAAGAAGCTGCGCTTCACAAACCGTGCAGCCAAGCTGAATATAGCAGTGAACCGCCTTCCGTATAAGAATGCGGGACAAAGTTCCATCCCAGATCCAGATGCACAGGAAAACAATTTGCATGAGCCGAGAGGATTCTCCTATGGCGGTAATGATTTTGATAAGGCCAATCCGGATACAAAAGATAATCAGTATGACCAGACCGTCGATGTCAGCAGTCTGCTTCCGGGCGACCGGGTATCTTACTACGTGACAGCGGTGAACGCGAAAGACGATGTACCTACCGAGAGTGGTAAGCTGCGTCAGAGCGTTGACTGGATCAACCCGGTAATCCGTTTTGTAGCACCGGACGGCATGCGTATTGCAAGATGGATCTATATGCCGGATAATTTCGATCTGGGAACACTTCCGCGAGTGAATCGGGACGGTTCTGAGGTTCCGGGTGCTGACCCTCAGCCAGTCAGTGTGGCTGTGGCAGATTCGGATGCAGTTGGATTTACCCCGATCGGACATGATAAGATTGAAGCGTTTGATACAACCGGAGAAACAGGAACGATCACAGATCTTGCTGCGTATCCGTTAGTTCCGGAGAATAAGGAACTGAAGGATGAGTACAGCGGCATGGAGATGGAACGTCCGAACTTCTTCAATCTTGCGAGAACGTTCTCCACGTTTAGCGCAAAGACGGTAACGAATAACGTGGTACGGGATATGGTATGGCAGATCCATGGCACAATTCCGGTCAACAAGGGTATTCGTATTCTGGTTGTGCTGGAGGTGGAAAATACTGCGAATAACAGCAGCGCCAGCCTGACTTCCCAGACGAACCAGAGTAAGCTGCTGGAAACCCAGGTATTTGTAGGTGGACAGAAAGTCCATGACTATGAACCGTTCTACTTTACGAGTACCAAACCGCAGGGTTCCGCGAATCCGAAGGCAAAGGAAGATTACACGTATACTTCTAAAGATAACACGATTAAAGGTGTTCTGGAAACGAGTGGTAAGAATACTTCTTACGCTGAACAGAGTGCAAGACAGGAGACCATTGACAGTGCTTCAACGGTTGCTTATTACCGTATTCCGTCTGGAAATACTACGGAAAAGGAAAACGTGGAGGACTTAAATGGAACCCGTGCACAGGTAGTATCAGGTGGAATGAAGTTCTATACACCACAGACTCCGCCGTCTGCCAAGATCCATATGGATACGAAACTCGATGGAGAAACGGCGGTTCTGACAGTCGGAACTGCGAATGGCAACAGCAATGATGCAACGGCAGGTACAATCCGCAATGAGCCGAAGCGCTATGCAGCGTATATGGATCTCACTATGGATTTCCTCTCTGGCAATAAGAATCTGATGGAAGCCAATAAGCGTTATGGACTGAAGGATCTGAAAGAACTTCAGGGTTTCAAATTAAACCGTCTGCCATCCTGGGATGAGCTGGCGTACAATGCCGTATCCGGAAGTGATTCGAAGTCGTATCCGGATAGTGACCGGACTGCAGTGATGTATATACAGTTCCGGGGTGATCTGAATGAGGATGGGGAACTTAAGGATTCGATTAAGAATTCGAATTTGCTGGATGTTGCATATGATCCGGATTATCCGGCTAAAGACCGCTATGCGAAGGATGGATACCGGAAGGTATATTCCGCAGAAGAGATAAAAGCCTTAGGTGGACATGATTCGGAGCTTGAACAGGGAGAGGAGTGGTATTACTGGCATACACCAGATGACGATTATCCAGATGGCCGTTATCGTCCGGTTGATCCGAGAGAGATTGCGCGCTTGCGTCTGGAGTACATCGGACTGAATGCCGTGGACAAAGCAACAGGAGATTATCTGACAGTTCCGGTTGTTAAGCTTTATGGAAGCAGCTGTTGGGCAGACATTAAGAAGAATGTCGTTCCGAAGGATTACGGGTATAACTACACGGTAGATGTTACCCAGGAGTGGTACCGTGACGCTTCCGCAGAGGATAACTATACGACGATTGGAACCGGAAAAGCCACCAGCAGCAACTGGGGCAAACCTGCCAAAGACTTTGAGGAGGATTACCAGAACAAAACCGGTGTTAAGGCTTCTGTATCGGATGCAGCTGATTCCACATCAACCGCAATCGAGAAAGATACCTACCGTTTTGGTATTGGTACAATGGTAACGGCCAATGTACTGCGCCGCATGCCGCAGATCAGCATGAAGGCAGAAACCTTTGCTGCAGAAGATGATCTGACAAATGAGACCGCGAAACCGATCTATTCCTACCGTCCAAATCAGGAACTCTGGAATAAGGTTACCATAGAAAATGTACAGAATACGTTGTTTACAACTAATCCGGGGTATTATTTGGAGAATACGACGTCTAGCGGAACGCTGAAGCCGGAGTATACAGGAACTGCGAAAGTAGACAATCCGTATACCTGGAGTCGAGATCCTAACAACGACTCAGTCAGCAGCAGTAGTATTAAAAAGGAACATGTACTGGGTACCGGTCCGGTATATCAGCCGACAGTCATTGATAAGGTACCGGCAAGTTACCTTACCCTTCCAGCTGAACTGGTTCCGGTAGATCCAAAGACTGGAGAGCAGATTCCGATTGGTTCAGATCCGATTACCCTTGACTGGAACAAAGTGAAGAAAGCGGTTACTGTCAAGTGGTATCTGGCTGATGGTAAGACCCTGAAGACGGGGTATGAAGATCCGGTAGTAACCGTTTACCGGTTACGGGCACAGGATGTTGGTGGTATGGAGGCATTTGACCGCAATACCATGAGCCAGGTTGCAGGAGAGATTGCCCCGAATAATACTACAGGCAATACCAGAGCATATGATACCGATTACTATGTTTATACCTACACCTTTGCCAGCAAAGATCTTACCTCTGCGTTGGAACGCGGAGAGAAGATTGAGATCAGCTACAAGACCAGGGCGAATGAGAAGAAACTTCCGGTTACGACCTTTAAGGATTCGGATGAAAACGGAAAGATCATGTATCTGCCACGGATTGGTGAGTATAACTATCGACAGTATGCTATAAACAGCTCGGAGAATCCAATGGGACCTTACATCAGTAGTACGGGAACGCAGGTAATGGATATGAACCTGCTGCTTCATGATGTTGGATTTACTGGAAAGCGGGATGGCATGAGCCGGTGCTATATTCCAGTATTGGATGAGGCAGGAAATGTAACTTCCTATGTTCCGAAGCAGACTGTGACAACCGATGAGACGGGAGCAGAGCAGAAGACTGATCGGCTCTATTGGGATGATACAAAACAGCCGCGGTATGAATTCCTGGATCGGAGCACGGTACAAATCCCTGGAAATAAGGCGATTTCAAATAATAATTCAGGATCTCTTGGAGACCATGGGGTTTCCGGACGATTCTTTGACTTTGACATGCAGACAGGTCAGCGTCAGAGTGTTGTGGTGGACGCAGAAACGCCTACGGCTGCAAGTGCAGAGCAGACTCAGGAACTCAGGTATTGGAGATTAATCTCATCTAATACTCATCATGATTGTGACTGGTACAGCCTGTTGATGAATGCCCGTACCTATCAGCTGACAAAGGCACAGACGAATGACCCAACAAAAGATCCTAAGCAGGATTATGCAAATTATGTGGATCGAGGCATTGAAAAATGGTCGAACGACATAGCGGATGAAAAAAATGAAACGGATCCGGATTGGGCAGAAAACATTCTCTGGGCCGAGGATAGTCTCCATCTGCAGATGGCATGGCTGGCCGGATACGCAAACCTGATGACCGACCGGTATTATGCCGGAGATATCAATGGGGAGAATGACCAGATTGAGGCGAAAGAATACACCAGTGGATATAGCCGTTTCCTGTATGCAGATCCGAATCTTCGTGTGTACACACCGGCTATGCAGTATGGCGATAAATTTCAGACACGCCTGACCGCAATCAACTATGGTGACTGGCCGTTAGATGGTGTAACCTTTACCTATGTATATCCGCTTGGCACCATGCCGGAGCTGGATGATGATGATAACCCGGTGATTCGCGATGCGCAGTATGGTGGCGCATTGGGAGATACGGATACGGCAACTGTTGGAAGCATACAGCTGCAGACTTCTGCAATCATTCTGCAGCGGCCAGACAAAGATGGTAGTCCGGTAAAGAAGCTAGATAAAGATGGTCATACGGCAGAACTGTACAAGGCACCGAAGATTGCCAAGGATCCGGTTCTCGCGGATGATTATGATTCTGGTATAGAAGAGACGGATTCGTACTACAGCGATGAAGATGTGCCGTGGGTAGTGCAGGTTCAGGTGAAAAATCCGCTGAAACAGTGGTGGGGAAGAAATCTGACTGAGCCCAGTACGGAAAAACAGTACCAGATTACGGTAGACCTCTCCGGCGTGGTATATGGACAGCCGGATCAGGAAAAATACTATGATATGGTCTATGTGGCTCCGTGGACGGAAGAGGATGGAACGCAGAATCAGAATGCGCTGTATTGCCAGATCTACGATGAGAGCTATCGAAGCGGTGATATGCTCCCGGGTATGGCGAACAATAGTTATACATCCTGGCTGCCGAAAAACAATTACCAGCAGATCTATGGTATGGATAAATTCTATAAGTACAATGGATATTATACTTATAGTCCGTATTCTTCGAGCTATATATATACTAGCAATCCTCGTGTATACGCACCATTTACTCCGTATTTCACTGGAAGAAACTGGTTCAGTTCCACTTATGAAAAACCGCAGAAAGATCTGTCTGATGAAGCGCAGACCACAGAGAAAATCCCAAAGAAACTGGACAGCCATACAGCGTTTACAGACTACTGGGATGGCGCAAGCCACTATGCAGTCAGCGGAAGCCAGGCAAGACTCTTAAAGCCGGTAGTACGCCACTGGAGTGAAGTAGCCGATGGCACCATACCGATTCAGAACCAGACAAAATTCGATGAGTTTTATCAGGAACTGGAGACCCCGTTTACCATCAGCCTGTTTGCGGAAAACCAGTCTGTGATGAATAATCTGAAGCTGGGCTATCGTTATTCTATCAATAAAAATGATAGCAGTATTGATGGTAAACTTCAGGAAAGTGCAAAGACGCTGCATTATCTGCCGTATGATGAACTGTCAGGAACAGGATCAGGAAAAGTTCTGAAATATACATATCCGTTTATTTCATATAACAACAATTATGGATATGTGCCAGATTATGATGATCTGAATGGTGGTTATATTCAGACGTATGATACAGAGAAGGGCATTTATCAGAATCCGGCCAATCTTGCGGATATCAATAAGGCAAAAGTGCAGGATGGCGCAGCTTATCCGGTGCCAACTCTTTCTGTATTACTGCCGGAGGGTATTGTACCGGTAGATGAAGACGGAAAGCCGTGGCCGAAGAATCCGCAGTCCGAGCAGAGCTGGAGCAATTCTGATCCTGACTTTATGGTTCGGGTACGGAATGTAAGCACCCTGCAGGATAAGAATGGAATACCGTCAGCTGACGCAAATCAGACAATCTCCGATCCAACGGTATCCCGTAAGAATTACCGTGCTGAAGTGGAGTACATTGCAGAAGCAAAACGCTACATGGTACGCCTGGTTCCGAAGGAAGGCGTGGCTGTGGTAAACTCTGACTCCTATGATCCGCTCACGAATCCGCAGGATTCAAAGGATATGAATAAGGTTCTGAATGCACCGAAGCTTGCATGGAACAAAAATATCCAGATGGATGTGCGGGTGATGGCTGTGGAGATGCCGGATGCAGAGGTAACAGCTTCGAATGATCATGATCAGAGCATCGCCTATGCAAAGGAGAATGAGCCGGAGAGCAATATTCTTCTTCGCAGATGGCAGCAGAGCCGCAGCTTTGCTTCGGCCTGGATCGACGGATTCAAGTTCCTGACCGATGACCGGAATGACAACGAAAAGGGAAATTCTGTTTTCCATGAAGTGGGCAATCCGTTCAGCGTAGGACAGGAGTATAGTGGTTATTACATGGATCATGTGAACTGTGGAACAGGTGAGCGGTTTGGTTATCCAGAGAGTTACACTTATAGGGATTATGATCATAGGAATAGTTACCACATCTTCCGTGATACCAGACTGGACAGCACTGGACCGGATGGCAGAATCAAAGACCGCACGCTGCTTGGTGACATGGAGCGTGGCAAGGAATCAGACACCTCTTCCTTTGTTGATGTGGAGGACTATTCTGGTAATAATATTAAGGAACAGTCCGACCTGGAAAAGGAAGGTTTTCTGACCGCGCGGGTAATCAACGGTGGCCATGGATTGAGAAAACCGGTTCCAGTTCCGTATCAGGATCTGGATGTAAACGGAAACAAACAGCCTGGCATGCAGGAGGATGGAAAGACCGTAGGCGGCGCATTTGTGGAAAACACAATGAAGATCTACGTGAAGAATCCGAACATCATGCTGGACAAGAGGGTTGCTCTGGACATGGAATCTTCAGGTACAGGTGATAATGATGGCTGGCCGGATTATCAGGGTCGCAGCCTTCCGAATCAGGATGGCACAGGATATGAATCTGACTACGATGACTATGCTGAGAATCCGAACCTTATAATTGGAGAGGATAGCGTGGAAGATGCAGCCGGCAATGGTCTGGATCAGAATGGTATCGGATATGGAAGCCGTCTGTGGTACACGATCACCGTACTGAACAAGCCTTCCGATTCACCGATGCAGAAAGAAAACGACAGCAGCAATCCGGATGCCGGAGGTCAGAGTGCGCAGAACAGCCGTCTCGACAACCAGAAGAACTATGCTAAGAACGAGTATCTGACGGATGAAAATGGAAACCGGAGAGTTCTGGACGATCTGACAGATCCGACGGATACGAATGGAAAGCCGCTAGAGCCAGAAAAAGTGTTGCTTAACAGCAGCAATGTGGCCTTAAAGGTGCATCGTTCGAATCCGGATGACGAGGAGGATGCTGCGAAATTAACCCAGTATGAAGAATCTCTCCGTCTGAGACGCAAGAAGCTCTCAGAGAGCGGACATGTTGCGCATGGTGCTTTCGTATTCTCGGATTACCTGCCGTGGACATTGACCTACGACTCGGATGAGAACTTAAGCGGTATCCGAATCCAGACCTATGATGAGTTTGGAAAGGAAGACAGGCTTCTGACAGCAGAACAGGCGAAGAAAGAGGGATGGACGATCTACGATGAGACACCAGGAGATATCACAGATGACAAGGTGGAGCATGGTTTCGTCCGGATCACGGTAATTCCTCCGGCTGTCCTGACAACACAGAAAGCCGTGGAGAATTCGGATCAGCCTTTCGCAGAAAATGAGGGAGATGCCTACAAGAGCATTGTAGATGGCAACCGCCCGTCCGGTTACCTGGCAAGCGGTCAGAAATTTGCAGTAAAGATCCGCACCAAGGTAGTAAATATTCCGTCAGTAGGAGACCAGGAAGCGGCAGACAGCCTTTATGATGAGAATGGACGCAGTAAGGAAATTTTCTACAACCGCGCGTTTGTAAACCTGGAGAAGCTGGATGGTCATTATGATCTTCCGGATCAGGGAATCCTGGTGAAACCGGAGAACAGCTCCAGTCAGGAAGGCTGGTTTGGAAATCAGAATGAAGACAGTATTTCGTACTATAGCGGTACGGATACCTACAGTCAGGATGGTTCCAGTCCGGTAGAGAAAACAACTGTGCGGGATGGAGCAGAGCTTCCTGCTTCGAAATTCATCAACCCGGCATCGAACAGCAGTCTGAACCTGCAGACGAACAATAAGCTGAGCATTGAAACCCGCGCTGGTGAGGCTAAGAGCTATAACCAGAGAAATACAGAAGGTCATAAAGACCGTTATGCCTTTGATACGGCAGCAGGTTTCCGCGTGGTAAGCCCGATGGGATACGCGAGGGTAACAACAAGCCGTCCGGTAGAGATGCGAAGCGGATCACCGACAGATCCGGCTTACAAGTCTGTAGATGACATCAACATGTATATGGCAGAGACCAGCCTCCTGCGTGGTACAGTCGGAGCACTCTATACAGTCTCCAACCTGCCGTTGTACGGCAGAGGACTGAACGAGGACAGCCCGGATATATCAGCAGCAAACTTAAGCGAGTATTCTTCCGCTTATAAGGTAACCACAACGGTGAAATCTGTGAAGCCTGGTGTATGGTCGATTCCGGATAAGGGACTTCCGGACATTGGCATTGCTTCGAAAAATTATGTAGATGAACTGGAGAAAAATCTGACCGTAAGCCTGTATTATACTTCCAGAACGAAAACTGGAGATTACCGTCAGGAGATTACCGATGGCTTTGATTTGGGTAACTCCATGTGGGAACCGCTGCTTGATATCAATGGTGATGCAATTAGTTATTCTTTGGCAAAACTCAAGGGAAGCGATGCACAGAAAAATGGTGTCGAAATATTACCTAAGATTCAGAAGGATATTAACCAGATCATGTGGGTTATTTCCGGTGGTAATAATGAGGAAGTCATGGAGAAGTATCCGATCCCCGCGGGCTTCCGACTGGATGTCGATACGGATTACAGAAAGGCTGGAAAGCAGGATGCCCATACGGTTGAGAATCTGGCAGATGGTTCTGTAAATGGACATTATCCGAGACATGAAGTTTCGTTTGCAACCTCATCGAATGCAGATGATATGCAGACAGATGGTGGTCTGATCTGTATGAACCTTGATGTTGCGAATGACAACAATATGCAGCTTCGAACCAGCACGTATACGGCTAACTATACAACCGCATACATTAAGTATGGAAGGGGACGATACAGCAAATTATACAGCAATGATTACAGGCACTATGGAACCAGCGATAAACCAGGAACGAGTTATGCGGAGGTATACAGTCGTTCTGGTATGATCCTGACGCAGTATAAGCCATACGCAGAACTGAAACTGGATGGCCGTTACTTCAAGGAGAATAGTAAAGACGGCAAGGTACAGAACCGGTACTTTGCATGGTCTAACGAACTGAATGTAACGTCAACCAGTAATCTGGTTGGCTTTACGGTAACGCTGGACAACATTGATCAGGATCGTTTGAGAGACTACGGAGATCCGGATGCGGAGCAGAAGGAAGATAACTTCATGAACCCGACCATTGTGGTGAAGGTTCCGAAGGCATTACTGATTGATTCCAAGAACTTCTCGTATGTGCCGTATGACGAGGTTGAAAAGGATTCCACAAATCCGCTGAATCCGGCCTTCACGAGAAAACAGAACTCCTATGGTGAAAATGAGCCGTTGTACTGGACTTACCGTGTTGTTCACAGGGAGTACGACGCAGATGGAAATGTCATTAAGGAAGAGCAGCCGCAGCAGTACACAGATGCGGATCTGAAGAATTCCGGTGTTGGCTATCAGCCGTGCAGTACGGATTCCAGTGATGAATTCCTGCTGAAGTTCTTCTTTACCGGTACCTTAAAGCCGGGTGATACGATTGTGATTGATTATCTGGCCAGAAGCCGTGTATCGGATGCGTCCGACCCGCTTACCCGCGATAAGGAAACCAATGCCTACGCAACCGACCAGGTAGGTAACCCGCAGTGGGTAAAATGGAAGAGCGATGACCCGGAGGAAACTGGTATTCACAGAGTCAGTGATGGTAAAGACTATGATAACGATAGCAACACCTCTGACATGCTGCTGGTGGTAAGAAATGATGTGATTGGTTTCGAGATAGAGGGCAAGTACCCACGAATGAAACTGGTCAGCACCGTGCTGGATCCGGATGAAGAATTATCGTCTAAGAGTATTCCGGTTCCGGTTCTGGAAGGTGAGAACTATGACTACAGCCTGTTGTTGATCAACTCCGCAAAATACAGCATTGCAGAGCCGGATACTTCATTAAAGCTGGAGCCGATCCTGTATGATGTGCTTCCGTATCCGGAAGATGAACGTATTATTTCATCGAACGGAAAGTCAGTTAGTCGAAGTTCCATGTGGAATCCGTGGATGCTTCCGGAAAAAGAAAACTTTACGCTGACCATGAAAACAACGGCAGATGAGCAGATCAGACGTGTGACGGACAAAGGCATTAAGGCTAATTCGGATGGAAGCTACAATATTCCGGATGAGGAGTATCAGATCTGGGTCGGACCGGTTGTGGTAGACCGGTCTCAGGATGGAGATCCGAATGAGATAGGACTTCTGGATGTTTCGAATGCAAACAGTATTCAGGCAGGCGGTATCAACAATCTGTTCCCGCTGAATCTTCGCGGTGACATAAAGGATTTTTATAACAACCTGTATCAGCAGCTTGCGGTATCCGCTTACGGAACTGACAGGCCGAATAACAAGATCAATTATGATACAAAGGGTAACCAGATTCAGGACAACCACATTACGCTGGAAGAGCTGGATGCATATCGGAAGGCACATCCGGAACGTTATGAGGAACTTCGCAAATCCCTGCGGGATATTGCGGTAACCTTTAAGAAATGGGATGATACGAGTGAGTATAAGATGTATGCAACCACTTCATTTATCCTGAAGTATCGGGTGGAGACACCGCTGAACCTTCCGGTTTACATTGCCGCAAAGGATGAGATAAAGCAGGCATCTATATCAGAAAGAGTTCAGCAATACAAGGCAGCAAACAGCTTTGTTGGAACAACCGATGGTGATAAACCGCAGGAGTCTGGTAATGCGATCACTTATGTATTCAATCCGGAAGACCGGGGCGAGATTGGTGATTATGTATGGCTGGACGACAACGCGAACGGAAAGCAGGATGAGATCGAGTATGCTGTACCGGAAGGCACAGCAGAAACCGGATTCTCCAGACTGCTGCCGAAGCGGAAAGCGGCACGGAAAGATGCAGACACAGGCAATCTGGTTTACGATCCGGATTGGGGTGACGGACTTCCGGATCCTGGTATCAATGGAGTTAAGGTAGAGCTTCTGGATGAAAATGGTCTGCCGTGTAACTACAACGGTGAGGCTGTTGGCGAGAAGCGTGCCGATGGAAAGTACCCGAGATTGAATCCGGATGGAAAACCGATGTATGATGCATCTACGGGAGAAGTCCTTTCCGGTTATGGTCCGCTTAGCACCGTGACAAAGTCCGATTACTATGGCAACCAGGGTTACTACATATTCCCGAATCTGTTGCCAGGCAATTACCGCTTACGTTTCACCATGCCGGAGGAGTACAATGATTACGGTCTTACCACATGGGAGATTGGAAAGAAAGCCGATGCGTCCGTAGGCATGCAGGTGCTGACACCGGATGATCATTTCGATGGCTTTGGTGCGGCAGGTACCGGTCAGTTTGACGCGAAGACCCTGACCTTCCTTACCTCGGATGTCATCCATGTAGAGGCTTCCGACACAGATGAAGAGCGGGTATCCTACGATATTGGTGTAGGACTTCCGGTTGTATACGGAGGAACCGTATGGATTGACGAGAATGTGAATGGTATTTACGACTCTGCAGAGGGCGATGACCAGGAGCATGGTTTTGTTGATTACGAGTACGGTGAGACAAATCCGAGAGCCGCTCAGGTAGTTGCAGTCCTGAAAGGCCAGGAGAAAGACGCGTCTGGCGCTCTGCTTCCGGCTCTGGACATGAGAGGCAAGCCGATGATGACGTATACACAGCTGCCGAAGCCGTCAGATCCGGATACGCCAGATACACAGGCAAGTGTTTCTGAGGATCTGAAGACTGGTGAGTATGTATTCCCGTATATGTATCCGGATAAAGAGTATGTATTCTACGTGCTTCTGCCGACAGGAACCGGTGGAAAGACGCTCTACAGACTGACGCAGTCTCTTTACTCAGATCCGCTGAAGTACGACTATGATAATGACGGAAAGCAGGATGGATCTACGAATGCGTTCAAGACTGTAGCTCCGAAAGATGCTTCCGGTAATCCGTTGTACATCACAGATGAAACGACAGGCTTTGTTCTTCGCAGACAGCCGCAGATGCAGATTGGTTTCGGCGTCATGCGGGCGGATACCAGTGTCATGACCGGTGTGATCTGGGATGACTCCTCGGATGTGCAGAAGCTTCCGGATGGAAGCAGCGCTCCATATGACGGAATCCACAGAGATGGCTACCAGGGCGTAAAAGATGTAACAGTAAATCTGTACGCTTATGGCTGGGCCGGTGAGGAGTTGGGCTGGAGAGCATTGGAAAAAGATGAGGAATCTGGCGAACTGAAGTTTGTTGAGCAGATCGCATCTATCGACGCGACGGCAACGCCAAGTGATGCAGTGCCTGTTGGATCAGTACAAACCACAGAGAACGGAAGCTGGCAGTTTAAGCTGCCGACATTGCAGGATATGGGTAAAGCTTATCTGGTCGGTTACCGGGTAGGTGTTCCGAAGCTGCCGGCTGGTTATACGCCTACATCGCTTCACAGTGCAGCTGGTGATTACCAGACAGACAGTGATCTGGCTGGCAATACCTGGATGTACCGGAGAGGCAAATCAAAGATGGATGGCACGCCTGGCGGAAGCAGCACTGCGGTAATTGATCCGGATCATGCAGAGTTCCACTACAAAGATGCGCTTGAACCGAGTATCTATCTGCCGTATGATGAGTGTGGCACAGATGAATCCGGATCAGTTGCAGGAATGAATCCGGTCAGCCTTGCCGGAACATGGTATGACGCCAATATGGTTCATTCCATTGAAGCGGTTGACGCCGGATTGATCCCATACGCGAAGGGAACGGTTCATGGTGTAGTCTGGAATGATGTTGGCAAGGAACTGGGAAGACTGACATACAATGGTCTTCGTGACGACGGCGAGGAACGCATTGCAGAGATTCCGGTTCTGCTGCAGTACAGAAAGAATGATGGATTCCTGAATGTATATCAGTTTGATCTGGCTCATTATCATCTTGATCTGGCAGCCCTGGGTCTGACAGAGAATGATCTGTGGAGCAGTGGATCTTACCTGTTCCCGATGAGCCTGAGAGCGGAGGAAATCCTTCAGGCAGAGGCGAAGAAAGATGTAGAGCGGAGAGATGAAAAGCTTCGCGAAGCAGAGCAGCTGCAAGAAAAGCAGGTTTCCGTTCTGGAGCAGCTGGCTTCCAAAGAGTCAGAGCGCAGCCAGAAGCAGAGCCAGAAGGCAGAAAACACGAGTCTGATGGCTGAATTGCAGGAGGCAGCGGATGCAGCTGAACTGAAACAGTCAGCAGCTTCTGCGGAAGCAGAAAAACAGCATCAGAACAAGCTGAATGCGGATGCTGAGATCAAAACCGTAAAGGATGCGATCACAGCAGCAGAAGAGTCCGGTGATCAGGAAGAGTTAGATCGTCTGAATGAGCAGCTGGAAGCACTTCAGAATGACAGTGCACACTATCAGGAGCTCTACGATCAGGCGAATGCAGAAGAGTATAAGTATCGTCGCCAGAAAGAAGCTTATACCAGTCAGGTAACAGCTAAGGAGAAAGAGAACAATGTCCTGACACGGGAGATCAACGTTCTGGATCGAAGCATCACAGATCTGGAGAACCAGAGTGCAGACCTTACGGACAAGATTGCTGCAGCGAAAGCCGCAGCCGGTGATTCCTACATCAGCATTGCGATGGTTAAGACCAATGTGAACGGGGAGTATGTCTTTGACAATCTGCCGATGTTCGATGAGCGCGAGCCGCTCATGCTTGCAAGTGGCAAGGTGGAAGACGAACCGGTTCCGTTTGAATATCGTATCCTGGTGGATAAATCCAGCCAGTCTGCGAATGGAGACGAGGTTGAGTTTACGACCTTCCATGTTTCCAACGATGATCCGAAGAAGAAGGATATCAACTCGGATGTTCAGGTACTTTCTGAGGATGATTACACAGGCGAGAACCTGAGTGCACGCCTCGGAATCGACCGGAGTGATCTTGGTGTTTCCGACAGCTTCCGCTTCATGCAGCGTGATGAGAATCTGGTCAACAGCTACGATGGCCACTTCCACGTGCGCATGGATCAGGATGAGCCGGAAGAAATCCGGGAGATGCGGACCGCACAGATGGATGCCGGACTGCTTCTTATCCGGAACCAGATTGTGATCGGTGGTTACGTCTGGAACGATGCGGACCGTGACGGTAAGCAGGATGCTTCCGAACAGGCAGTTCCTGGAGCAACCGTAATTCTGTACCGGTATAATCCGGACGCAGACGAAGCCTACTACACATATGAAGTGGTAGATGATGCACCGCTGGCATCGCCTTCCAAGGCATCGCCGTCGATTGCGACATCCTCCGATCAGAAGAGTGATCTGAAGAACACCGGAAACGCATGGATCGATAAAGACCGTGAGGCTGGCAGCGATGTCACACTCGCAGGTAAGAAGAAGATCCGCATCACCGGTATTCAGACCCGCGGTGCATGGCAGATTTACAAGGATGGCACGAATATGGTGACCACAGGATCCGATGGACGGTATGAATTTACCGTACCGGCGGTGAACAAGAAGGCCACGAATCCGGAAGACCGTCTCTACCGTTACCGTGTAAAAATCATTCAGCCGAATGGACAGGAAACCATGATCTGGTCTGATCTCCAGACCAACAATAAGCGCGAAGACAGTGATATTGTTCCGTCGAATGCGTTTATGGATCTGCGTGTGGATCGTCTGGACAAGATGTTTGGCAACCAGTTAAAGAATAATCTGACTGGCGACAGCAACCTGATCTCCGGACGGATCCCGAAGGGAACCGAACTGGAAATCCCTGGTATCTATGATCCGGGCAACCGGAACAAAGATCTGTTATCCGGACTTGGCGATGTCAATGGTATGGTAGATGAAAACAGCTGCTACCGGATCGGTATTTCTTCCGAGTTTAACATTTACGAGGAGCCTGCAGTGCAGAACTTCGCGAGAGCTGTAAGAAGCCTTGCGAAAGCCAATGTATCCTCCGACTGGATGCCGAATCTGCGCTACATCAAAGACGACCTGACGATGGATGCAGGTATGTTCGCTCAGGAGAAGCCGGTAATTCCGGATGAACCACAGCCGAACAGACCTGGTGGCCACGGCGGTCATGGTGGCGGCGGTCACGCGGCTGCGCAGCCGACCATGCCGACCATCGAACCGTTCCCGGAGGAGACAACGGGACCGGCAGAGGAGGAGAATCCTGGTCTCTTCGCAATTCCGAAGACGGGTGTATTCCCAATCGGTCTTGGCGCATTCTTCGTAGCTCTCATTTCCGGCGCTGTGATGTTCGCAACACGCCGCCGCAAGGAGGACGAGGAAGAAGAACATAAGGATAAGAAAAACGAGGACAAATAATAAGTATGAAGTTTTTCGGGAGCAAGAACACGGAGGCACGTGAGAAGCGTGCTTCCGGAAAATTCAGTAACAAAAGGGCTGTCGCTGCCACAGCGGCGGCCCTGCTCTTTGTTATAGGAGCGGTAGTTTATTTCAGCCGACCGCAGGTGTTCCTTGGCATTTTCGCGGATGATTCTGGTCTTGCGATGGTGCGGGAGGGAAGCGCGGATGGCATTCAGAAAGACGCGGCCCGTAAAAAGGAGCTGCACGTTCTGGTGAATGATGCCCTTGGCGTCACGAATCCTGCTTATGCACAGAATGAGGGAGACCGCATGATTTCGGCCATGATCTTTGAACCGCTGATGCGGATGGGAGGTGATGGTCATTTCAACAGTGTCCTGGCAAAATCCGTTTCGATGAGTGAGGACGGAACTTCCTGCCAGATTACCCTGGAGAACAAGATCCGTTTCAGTGACGGTACAGAGATGACGGCAGCGGATGTGGCATTTTCCATTGCAGCTATGTGTCTGACAGCCGAGGAGGATGGAGATAGCCTCTATTTAAACATTGAGGGACTCGAAGAATTCCGGAATGGTTCTGTGGAGATCCCGTCCGGCATTGAAGTGACGGACGCAAAGCACGTGACAGTGCATTTCGCGGTGCCTTCACCGGATAATGCCCTGATCGCGGAGTGTCAGATTCAGAAACGCCCGGAGAACATGGAAGATGGTATAGCCTTGGTGCTGCCGCAGATTTCCACTGCGGGCATTGGAACCGGTGCTTATGTGAAGGAAGAGGGGCAGACCGGCGGAAATATCCGTTTGACGGCTAGCGTGTATTATCATGAGAAAATCCGTGATATCAAAACTGTGGTATTTGTTCCGTATGGAACCTATGAGGTGGCAGATGCCATCAGCCGCAATGAAATTGATGTGGCTGTACTGAATGGAAGTGGTTCTGATTTTGATCCGTTCTACGATGCAAAACAGTTCATAATCTATGAAAAACCAATGGATTCTGTATTTTATCTGTCGGTGAACAGGGATTGCTCCTTGCTTCGCCGCACGGATGCCCGCAGGGCAGCGGCTCTTTCCATCGACCGGGATTCCCTGGCAGGAGGAGCGCTTTCACGGTATCTCATGCAGGCAGATGCCATGGCCTGGGAGAATAGCAGCCTGGCCGGAGATGATCCGGCAGTTCTAGACCGGGATACGGCAAAGGAGCTGTTAAAGGGCGTAAAAGAGGAGATGAGCGATCCGTCCATGAAGCTGGTGCTGCCGGTTCTTGCCGACAGCGATATCCAGAAGGAGATTGCGAAGGAAGTGAAGGATGGCCTGAACCATACAGGCTTTTCTGTGGAGGTGAAGTCCTTGGAGCAGTCCGAGTATTTAAGGGAAGTCTATATGCTTGGCAATTATGACCTTTTGATTTCCAGCTCCGGTGACTGGCAGAAACCGTCAGCTTACAAGCGTCTGATGCAGAATAGTCAGGGGCTGAATACATCCACGGCCAATGAAGCGCTGCAGAGCAGTCTTCAGAGCCTTTCCCACGTATACGACTGGAAATCCCTGGAGAAGTCCTTAAAGGAGACCAACACGGTCATCAACCAGACCATGCCGGTGATTCCGGTGGCAAGACAGAAGGAATTTGTAGCGGTTTCTGCAGACCTGCAGGACTACAAGATGAGTCAGTATGACGCGTTCATCCACAATGTGTGGGAGATCCGCGTGAAGTAAAAAATTAAGACAGCCTGGAATGTCAGAATGAAACCAGGCGGCTGTTTGCACATTGCGGGAACCGCGGTGAGAAAACAGCCGCGAAAAACGGGAAAGTGAGGGAGACAACATGAACGTACGCAGATGGATCAACCGGGTCAGCAAGGTGGTATTCTTTGGGGCCCTGGTGGTGGCGGCACTGGATTTTGCCTCCCTGTACCGTTTTGAATCCAACATTGATGAGGTATGGCAGACCGCCTACCGCACTGAAGTGCCACGGAAGGAGAGTGTGGCGAAGACTTCGGATTTTGATCTGGCTGCTTTGCAGGCCAAAAACCCGGACTGCATCGGTTATATCCGCATTCCGGACACGCCCTTAAGCTATCCGGTTATGCAGACAGAAAAAGACAATGGAATGTATTATTTGAAATATGATTTTGAACATAATCCTTACAGCAACGGAATGCCGTTTCTGGATATCCGCTGCGATATCAAAAAGCCATCCGATAACTTGATCGTGTATGCGCACAACACCAGGAACACCAAGATGTTCAGCACCCTTCGCTTTTACAAGGATGCGTCTTATTTTACGGAGCACCCGGATGTGATCTTTGACCATGCGGGAGGTGGAGGCAGGTATCATATATTTGCCGTATTGTTTACGAGCTTGAATGAAGAGGAGAACCGGAAGCTGTTCTCTTATATTGATAGAGATCCGGAAAAACCGGAGGGATGGGAAGCGTTTCTTACTTATTTGAAGAAGAACCGGCTGTATGACACGGGAGTGGATGTGGACAGTGGAGATGAGATTCTGATGCTGTCTACCTGCTACCGGCAGATTGAGCAGGGACGCGCGCTGGTATTCGCGCGAAAGGAACGGGCCGGTGAAGGCCAGGAAGTTTCACAGGAAGCAGGAGTACAGGAAGATACAAAATAAAAGAGAAGAGGCTGTGGCAGGCCGGGAAGAAGGATGACATGTTATTATAGGCAGGAGAAGTAGACTATCGGGAAACAGAATTATACATTGATGTGACGGAGAACCGGCTGTATGAGGTGATGGTAGAGGGAAAGGACAGCGAAGACCAGAAAAAACAGCATTCCGGGATGGAGAAACAAGAAAATCCGGAGCGAGAAAACGGTGCTGATCCGCAGGAATGGCTGGAGGAGCATTTGTACCGCTACATCAGCCATGACCGCCACCGTGAGCGGACCAGAAAGCTTCTGGCGCGGGAAAATCTGGAGAAACGCTACCGGGATGGCCGGCATCTGTTACGGATTCAGTGTCATCTGGTGGTCGCGGAACGCCTGATTATTGTGGAGGTGATGGTATACCTGTTTCAGCGGACTCTGGAAACGCCGCTGGAGGCCCATATCTTTATCCGGGATGAGACCCGCCATTACATGGATGACATGATGAATAAGATCATTTACCAGAAGGAGTATAAGACAATGGGCATTGTTAAAGCGGATGATGGAGGTTTTGCGTTTTACCTATGGGGAGAAGGAGACGCACATCAATGTGCAGTGCCACTGCGGCATTTATTATATCCCGGCAGATACAAAGATCAAGGTGTCGGAGATGTGTGACCGTGCCAAGCTGGCGAAAAATTACATTTCCAATCACTATGTGCAGCCCTATGCCATTTATCAGGACAGCATGAAGCAGGATTATGAGGAAGAGTGCCTGGTGATGATCAATCTGGACCAGGCCATGGAGCGTCATGAGTTCCAGGTTTATTACCAGCCGATTTACGAGGCTAAGACCGGAAAAATTGTGGCAGCAGAGGCGCTGGTGCGCTGGATTCCGGAGCCGGGCAGGATGGTATCGCCTGGGCGCTTTATGGCGGCGCGGATCTTCTGATTGTGGGACGGTTTGCGGATACGGTGGATGTGTCCGGTGTGGCGACAGGAAGCATGCTGCTTTCTACCGTGACGAATATTATTACCGGCCTGTCGATGGGAATTACCATTGCGGTGGCCGAGAAGATTGGATTAAAAAAGGAGAGGGATGCCGGAAAGGCCATTGCTTACCGTAGTCATTGCCTGCCTGATCAACATTGCAGGAGACCTTCTTCTGGTGGCCGGGTTTCATATGGGAGCCGCTGGTGCCGCAACAGCCACGGTGCTGGCCCAGGCGGTCAGCGTGATCATTTCCATGGCCATGATCTGCCGGAGAACACTGCCCTTTGCCTTTCAGCGGGGAGATATCCACTTTGACCGGCAGCTGATCGGCAAGGAGTTAAAGCTTGGCATTCCGGTGGGACTTCAGGAGTTTCTGGTGGGAGCCTCCTTCCTGTTTTGCTTCATCGGTTACTTCAATGGACGTGAGAAAACGCTGTTTGTCATGCTGCAGGGCCTGATTGGTGCCTTTGGTGTGCGAATCCCCATTGTATGGCTGGTGAGCCGCATCCCGGGTGCCACACTGTTTCAGATCGGCCTTGGCACCCCGGCCTCCAGCCTGGTGCAGGTAACACTGTGCCTTGGGATGTTTTTCTGGATGCACAGGAAGAAGAACATCGGTACGCGGTAATAAATCCTTAAGAGAAACGTTCACAATAATCAATGGTAATTAAGATTCCTCTCTGGTATACTATGGGTGCGTGAAGGAAAGCAGTGTGATCCTGTAACCAAAACGATGCGGCAAAAAACATGTGCCATGTCATATGTTCATGCCGAACCATGATTACAGACAAGGAGATAGAAAGTATGAGAAAAAATAATAAAACCATCACCGCCATTGGCATGGCAGTACTGATGACCGCAGCAGGGGTTCTGACCGCCATGGCGGCACAGTCCCCGACCATCGTAGCCGGAAGCGGCATGAGCCAGAGTGAGGCAGCAGGACCGGGCATGCAGAGTCCGGAGACACAGGAGCAGGCACCCATCTGGGGAACTATCATCAGTGCGGATAATGAAAGCATCGACATGGACTGTCCGTCCGGCAATGTGTTTGAGGGCGAGGTCATTGTGAATATTTCCGGTGACACCCTGATCCTGGATGGAGAGAACGGTTATCCGGTTGAGGCAAAGGATCTTCAGGCAGGAGAGACGGTGTATGCTTACATCGGACCGGCCATGACCATGAGCCTTCCGCCGCAGACGAGCGGAGAAGTCATCATTGGCAAGATTCCGGCTGATATGAAAGCACCGGAATGCATCACCGCAAAATCTATGACGGAAAACGCGGATGGAAGCTGGACTCTTGTTTCCACAGCAGGCACCGAGTACGCGGTTTTTGCGGACTGCAGCATCATGCCGTATCTGACCAGACAGATCGTTTCCCTGGAAGATGTAGAGCAGGGCAGCAAACTGCTGGTATGGAGTAATGACCAGAACCAGGCACAGAAGCTGGTACTGTTCGCGAGATAATATTTCAGTCAGAATGGCCAAACGCGCGGCCAGGCTGCATAACAGACAGGAATGTCCTGTCCGCAAAAGATGATTGCGGCAGGACATTTTCTGCATATTTTAATTGGATTGTGAGGACACGTAGTGCGGAACAATACGGGGAGGAATGCATCATGAGAAAACAGAATAGCAGAGCCATAAGATATACAGCAGCGATACTTGTCACGGCAGCAGCATGTATAGCAGGCGGATGTGGGAAAAAGGCCGCCAGTGTGGAGACAATTTCCGGGGCGGAGAATGGATCAGAACAAGAAATCACCGTTCCGGAAACAAAAGAAGATGCCACACAGGAAAGCGCAAACAAAGCGGATGCACAGAATGAAAAGTCCGCGGCGCTGCCTCTGGAGATTACCACCGAGTATGACAATGACTGGCAGGACGAGCACAACCTGATCAGCACAAAAACTTCCCAAATCCACATTCTGGATGAAGAGCATGCAGCGTTGCAGAAGGTACTGGATGCGCTGAATCAGAAAAATCTGGACAGTCAGAAATCCTTTATGGCAGAGAACAAGGGCGACGCAAGACAGATGTACCAGGATGAACCGGAGATGATGGAAAATGGCTGGGAGTCTGAGCTTACCATGACGGCAGTCCGTGCGGATGAAACGGTGCTGTGCCTGATGCAGACAGATTACAGTTGGATGGGGGGAGCGCACCCGAACACTTTTATTAACGGAATCACTTACGATACACAGACGGGAAAGGAACTCTCACTGAAGGATATTGTGAAAGATTACGATGGCATTTACGATGAGGTTCTCAAAAAACTGGCGGAAGACAATGACCCGAATATGTTTTTTGAAGGCTATCAGGATACGGTAAAAGCCATGTTTTATGGAGGAGATGCCGACTACGGCCCGGTACAGTGGTTTCTGACGAATGATGGCGTGACTATCTGGTTTAATCAGTATGACATCGCTCCGTATGCGGCAGGGCCAGTCACTGTGGAAATTTCATTTGCGGAACATGCGGAATGGTTTGAGAAGCAGTATGAAACCGGGAAAACCTCCTATGTGAAGGAACTTCCGGAATACGGAACGGTCGAAGCGGATGTAAACGGAGACGGGAAAAAGGAAGCGGTCAGCTATGAGGTCGAGCGGGACGAGTACGGAACCGGCGGTGCCATCACGGTGACCTGCGGAGCGGTTTCCTTCAGTACCGCATCCCTGATTGATCAGGATTATGGTGCCAGCGGCGGTTATTCCTCAGAGGGCTATGTGATCCATACAGAAGATGGCAAGACGTATCTGTATCTGCAGCATCAGTCAGATAATGACAGTCATTATATCAATGTCTTTGATTTAACCACCGGCACACCGGCTTATGTGGGCTTTACGGAAAGCAGCTGGTCCGGATCTCCGATTACCGACCCGGACAGCTTTCTTTTGTGGAACCGGCTGGATGTGCTGGGAACCTACAGTGCTTACAAGGAATACCATGTGGGTGCGGATGGCATGCCGGAAACCGATGACACGCTGTTTCGCCTTGGCACCATGAGCCATGAAAATCCGATCACCCTGGTGTCCACCCGTGATCTGGATGTGACCGTTCTGGAATCCGGCTCTGAAAAGCAGGAAACCATGCCGGCCGGCACTTCTTTCGTGATTACCGCAACCGATGGCGAAAGCTTTGTGGAGACGAAACTGAAGGATGGACGTACCTGCCGCATTCCGGTGACGAAAGACGCGGATGGCTGGGAGTGGAAAATCCACGGTGTCAGCGAGAATGATTGTTTTGAGCAGCTTTATTATGCCGGATAGGCAGCATGATATGAGAAAACAGAGGAAAGGACTAATATTTTATGAAGCTACGCGCGGATTTTCATACACACACAACTTACTGTGACGGCAAAAGCACTCCCCGCCAGATGGTGGAAGCGGCATACCGTATGGGCCTGACCGATTTTGGTATTTCCGGCCATGCGGATTTTTCCATGTACGAGCCGGGCTTTGGCATGTCGGATGAAATTCTGGAGGCATACAAAAAGGAATTGCGGAAGCTGAAGGAAGAGTATGCCGGAAAAATGAATCTTTACATTGGCATTGAGCTGGATACGCTGGGGCCGGTGCAGCAGGCAGACGATTATGCCATTGGTTCTACTCACTGTGTGCTGAAAAACGGAGAGCCGATAACCGTGGATGATACGGAAGAAAAGCTGGTGAGCGCGGTAAAGCGTCTCTGGAACGGCG
>ERZ779842.471-NODE-471-length-44041-cov-23.616651_pt1 | contig 44041 bp, 37 predicted proteins | sample MGYA00511095_ERZ779842 | MGnify/ENA primary metagenome ERZ779842 (study PRJEB29588, sample SAMEA2154036) | human gut metagenome | biome: human gut; feature: human-associated habitat; material: faeces | place: Denmark | collected 2008/2010 ... | reverse complement strand
GGTATGATAGGGGTCTCCAAAACCTTTGGTGGGAGTTCGATTCTCTCATCCCCTGTTCTTTAAAAACACCTGTTTAGGTGTTTTTTTATTTATAGTAATTTAAATTAAATTTTTATAGAGGAGAATATATATGAGAAAAACAAGTAACAGCGTGCTTTCGCAATATCGGGGTGCGTTAATGGGAATATCCATCATATTGATTATAGTTTTTCATTTTACGGATGACTGTCATTATTACTCCTATCATTTTAGTGGCTGGATTTCCTTCTTTTGGAGATATATTTCATCATCAAGTGTGGATGCTTTTTTATTCTTTTCTGGTCTGGGGTTATACTATTCCATGAAAAAAAGATCAGATGTTAGAAGTTTTTACATAAGAAGATTAAAAAGAATTCTGATTCCTTATTGCATCGTAGCCGTACCCTCTTATATTTTATTAGATGTCTGTGTGGATAAAACAGGATGGGGAGAAGCCATAAAAGACTTTACATTTATCACATTTTTCAGTGATGGAGACAGGCTTTACTGGTATATTGGACTTATGCTGTTATGCTATCTGATTTATCCCTATATCTTTCAGATTGTGGATAGCGCACGGGACGCAATAGATGGAGAGATCCGTCTGCTTTCTATTGTAAGTGCTATTACAGTATTAGCACTTGTAATTGCATTATATGAGAAAGAGGTGTTTGGAAATGTAAATATTGCTTTGCTTCGTCTGCCTGTTTTTATAGCGGGCTGTTTTTATGGCAGATCCAGTTATGAAAAAAGGGAAAGTTATTGGAAATGGTTGATTCTTTTTGCGTTATCCGGCTATTTGCTCACCATGCTTCCAAGTGGATCTCCTATTTTTGCAAGGTATGTGACCGGAATTTTTAATATCTCATGTTGTGCGGGAATTGCCTGGATCTTTTCCCGGTTATCTATGCGCCCGGTTATAAGAATATTGGAATGGTTTGGTGCTCATTCGCTGGAATTGTATCTGGTACATGTTACCATACGAAAATTTATGAAGGGAGCAGCATTTCATACATGCCATCTGCGTTACGAACTGGTGCTGGTATGCAGTTCCATTGTGATTGCATGGATACTTCAGATCCTTGTCCGGTATATAACAGATCATTTGCTTAAGGAAAAGAGGTAAGACATATGACCCTACAGCAGTTACATCAGGTAATTACGATTGCAGAAAGCCGTTCCATGAACGAAGCATCCCGAAAATTGTTTGTCTCACAGCCCAATCTGTCTGCGGTTGTGCGCGAACTGGAAGAAGAAGCAGGAATCACCATTTTTATCCGGTCCAACCGGGGAATCGTGCTTACACCAGAGGGAGAGGAATTTATCGGATATGCCAAGCAGGTCGTGGAGCAGTATCATTTGCTGGAATCCCGTTATATTTCGTCTGCATCCAAAAAGAAATTTTCCGTGTCTATGCAGCATTATACCTTTGCGGTCAAGGCATTTGTGGAAGTGGTCAAGACGGTGGGAATGGAAGAATATGAATTTGCCGTGCATGAGACACAGACGAATCAGGTAATCGAAAATGTGCGCAACATGAAAAGTGAGCTGGGGATTCTTTTCCTGAGCAAATTTAATGAAGCAGTACTCCAGAAACTTTTCAAGGAAAATGATGTGATTTTTGAAGAACTGTTTACCTGTGACACCTATGTATATCTGTGGAAAGGACATCCGCTGGCACAAAGGGATGTAATTTCCATGAAAGAACTGCAGGAATATCCATGTCTTGTGTTCGAACAGGGGAAAAATAATTCCTTTTATTTTGCCGAAGAGATGAAAAGTACCTATGAATATAAGAAGATGATCCATGCGGATGACCGGGCGACCATGCTGAATCTGATGGTTGGGCTGAATGGTTATACGCTCTGTTCCGGGATTATCTGTGAAGAATTAAACGGAAATGATTATGCGGCAGTACCGCTGGCAGAGAGCGAAAAGATGCGGATCGGCTATATCCGGCACAAGGGGATAAAGGTCAGTCCGATCGGAGAATTATATGTGGATATTCTGAAAAAAAGTGGGAAACCACTTTGATAAAAATAGTTTTCATCAAAAAATGCTTGTTTTGGTGATTGGAAAGGCAATTTTTTGGAGAAATTGCATAAGATAGCAGGTATAAATATAAATACACGAAAAAAAACGGTAAGAATCTGATGGAAACGGTTGCGCGATTACCGTCATTATGCAGGAAAAACCGGAGAAATGCGAAGTTTGCATAACTTTGACAGATGAGAAAAAAAGTGGCATAATCTTTTCTAAACTTGGGGATGATAATAAAAGTATGTTGTTTAAAGGTAGAAAGAGGTGTTGGATTATGTATGAAACTGTTAAAGTAATTCGGTTATCAGATATGGATGAAGTTAAGGATTTCGTACGTGCAGCAGGTGGTTGTGATTTTGATATTGATGTAAAATGTGACAGAACATTCATTGATGCAAAGTCATTGCTTGGTATGATTGGACTTGGCGTAAAAAAGAATCTTCAGGTTTGCTACGGTGGAAAGAATGAAAATTTCGAAAACGTAGTTGCTAAATTTGCAGTGGCATAATACAATTATTATATCGTGACTATGGAACTTTAAGTCCCGCTCCGTATTCCGGAGCGGGGCTTTTTATTGTAAAATAATGGAACAAATAAAAACCCGCTTCATACAACAGGAAAATACCCGCGGGAGAAAGGAGGTGTACATGCAGGAATTACATATCTCTGTGAGAAATCTGGTAGAGTTTATTTTCCGGGCAGGAGATATCGATAATCGTGCCGGAAAGCTGGCGAGTGCAGAGGCCATGATGGAAGGCAGCCGTATCCACCGGAAAATTCAAAAAAGCATGGACACCTCCTACCAGGCGGAAGTACCGCTGAAAATTGAATGGAAAGCCAACGATTACGTACTGGTCGTGGAAGGACGTGCAGACGGAATCGCCTATGGAAAATTTCAGCCGGATCTGCCGGCTGCGACGGAGTCTGTGCTGCAACCGGAGATGGAGTTTGCGGCGGAAATCCCTCCGGAAGAAGAAATCAGCTTCATCGATGAGATCAAGGGTGTATATAGAAACGTTGCGGCAATGGAACAGCCGGTCTACGTGCATAAAGCCCAGGCAATGTGCTATGCGTATATCTATGCGAAACAGAACCGTCTGGAGCGGATCGGCGTGCAGATGACCTACTGCAATCTGGATACCGAGGAAATCCGGTATTTCCGGGAGATTTATACATTTGAGACACTGACCGTGTGGTTTGGCCATCTAATCGAAGATTATCGGAAATGGGCAGACTGGCAGATCGCATGGAAAAAACAGCGGCAGGAGAGTATTCATACACTCGAGTTTCCATTTCCCTACCGGCAGGGACAAAAGAAGCTGGTTGCCGATGTTTACCGCACCATTCTGCGGGGGAAGAACCTGTTTATCGAGGCACCGACCGGAGTGGGCAAAACAATTTCCACAATCTTTCCGGCGGTAAAAGCAGTGGGAGAAGGGCTGGCAGACCGGATCTTTTATCTCACGGCAAAGACCATCACAGCAACTGTTGCAAAAGAAACGTTCGCACTGCTGGAAGAACAGGGCTATCGTGCCAAAGTCATCCAGATTACAGCAAAAGAAAAACTCTGCCTGTGTGAAGAGATGGACTGCAACCCGGTAAACTGTCCATATGCAAAGGGACATTTTGACCGGGTGAACGATGCGGTGTTTGATCTCTTGCAGAAATCCAACCTGTTTACCAGAGAGGAGGTTTTAGCGCAGGCGAAAGAATATCAGGTGTGCCCGTTTGAGATGAGTCTGGATGTGGCAACCTGGGCGGACAATATTGTCTGTGATTACAATTACGTATTCGATCCGAATGTATATCTGAAACGCTTTTTTCAGGAGGGGATAAAGGGAGACTATCTGTTCCTGGTGGATGAGGCACATAACCTCGTGGATCGCAGCAGGGAGATGTACAGTGCCGATCTGTACAAAGAAGACGTGCTTGCAGTGAAGCGGATCATGAAAGCGCACAGCCGTACGATCTGCCGTATCCTGGACAAATGCAACAAAGCCATGCTGGAAATGAAACGTGAGTGTGAGCACTACCAGATTCTGGACAGTGTGGGAACGTTGACCTTCCACCTTATGCGGCTGGCCTCCCAGATGGATGAATTTTTGGAAAAACCGCGGGAATTTCCGGAGAAGAAAACGGTGCTGGATTTTTACTTTGCGCTGCGCAATTTCCTGAATATCTATGATCTGGTGGATGACCATTACGTGATCTACAGCCAGATGACGGAGGAAGGTCAGTTCCGGATCCGGCTCTTTTGCGTAGATCCGTCGGCCAATCTGCAGAAATGCATCGATAAAAGCAATTCCACGATCTTTTTCTCCGCAACGCTCCTGCCGATCGGATACTACAAGCGGCTACTTTCCACGGACGAGGATAACTATGCCATTTATGCGCAGAGTACGTTTGCCCAGACACAGAGACTTCTCGCATTTGGCCGGGATGTGAGCACAAAATATACGCGGAGGAACAGAAAAGAATACGAAAAAATCGCGGACTATATCGGTGCAGTCACAGAAGCACAGCAGGGAAATTACATGGTGTTTTTCCCGTCTTACCGGCTGATGCAGGATGTATATGAGGTCTTTGCCGGGAAGGCGGCCGATTCGTGCGAGATTCTGATGCAGCATAGTAATATGAAAGAACACGAAAGAGAAGCGTTTTTGGAAGAATTTGAAAAAGAGCGCCAGGGGACACTCGTTGCGTTCTGTGTGATGGGTGGAATTTTCGGGGAAGGCATTGATCTGAAAAACGACCGGCTGATCGGTGCCATCATCGTGGGAACCGGACTTCCGCAGGTCAGCGATGAACGTGAAATTTTAAAGAATTATTATGATGAGCGGGGATTGTCCGGATTTGACTATGCGTTCCGCTATCCGGGAATGAACAAAGTCCTGCAGGCAGCAGGGCGCGTGATCCGGACCAGCGAGGACCGCGGCGTGATCCTTCTGCTGGATGAACGTTTCCTGCAGCGCGAATACGGAGCGCTTTTTCCGAGAGAATGGGAAAAGAGAAGCGTCTGTGGTCTGCCGCAGCTGCGGGAAGAAGTGAGCCGGTTCTGGTCAGACGTCCGGGAGGAGCTTTAAAAACTCTTCGGTGGAGGCAGAAACCGGAAGGGTAGGGTTTAACGAAGCCACCAGCTGCCGCTGCGGGATCGTTTCCTGCGTGCGGACGAGAAAGAGATCCTCCGGCTTGTGTTTCAGACAAAAATCCGGGATAAAAGCAATTCCAAGACCGATGCGGGCCATGTCAATGAGCAGATCGTTGCTGCTGAGCTCTACCTGAGGCAGCAGTTCCAGCTGATGCTGCAGGAAAATGTGGTGCAGAAACTCACTCGTTGTGCTCTTGCGGTCTAACATCATGAGCGGATAGGTGCCAAGCTCCGAGAAAGGAACGATGCGGTCCGCCAGATCAAAATATGCCGGATTGGCGACGAACACATCCGAGAAAGAGCCAACCGTTTTCTGAATATAGGAAGGATTCAGATGCGGGTTTGGAAAATTTGTGATAATCAGATCTACCCGGCGCTGCTCTAACAGGTCTACACAGCCCATCGAGCTGGCATTGGTGATTTTAATCGGAACATCCGGGAATTTCCGATGGAATTTCTGCAGATACGGCAGAAGAAAATAGCGGCAGATCGTGTCGCTGGCACCGATATGCAGCTGTCCTAAACCAAGAGAGCCGGATTCTAAAAGCTGGCTTTCGCCGCGTGAGATCAGATTCATGGCAGGTTCCACATGTTTCAGAAGCAGAGCACCGGCAGGAGTCAGCTGCACTTTTTTTGTGCTGCGGATAAAAAGCGGCTGTCCCAGCTTGCGCTCTAATGTTTTGATAGACTGGCTTACCGCTGACTGGGAGATAAACAGCTTCTTACTTGCATCCGAAAATGAGAGAGAGCTTGCAACATAATAGAAAACCTTGTATAATTCATAATTGATATCCATCGATCATATCCTCAGTAGTATAATATAGTATAGGATATATTATATACCTTTCACAAAGGAGAGAAAAGGAGATTATCATGAAAAAGGGAATTTTGAAAACCTTATGCGGATTGATGGCGGCACTCATGCTGCTTGTGTTCGCAGGAACACCCGTTACAACTCAGGCAGCAAAACTGCCATATTACATTAAAATCAATCGTCAGCAGAACTGTGTGACCGTATATGCACTTGATTCCAAAGGCAAATATACCAAACCGGTCAAAGCATTTGCCTGCTCTGTCGGTGTCAACAATGCCACCCCGACAGGAACATTTTCGATTCCGGCAAAATACCGCTGGCATACACTTATGGGCGGTGTGTACGGACAGTATTGCAGCCGTATTCACGGTGGTGTGCTGTTCCACTCTGTGTTTTACAGTTCACAGGATCCGAGCAGGCTGGCATACAATTCTTATAACCGTCTGGGACAGACGGCATCCCACGGATGTGTCCGTCTGAATGTGGAAGATGCCAAGTGGATCTATGACAACTGCCCGGTAGGAACCAAAGTAACCATCTATGACAGCAAAGATCCGGGACCATTGGGCAAGCCTACCCCGATCCGTATTGATGTAAACAGTCCGTACCGCGGATGGGATCCGACCGATCCGGATCCGAGAAATCCATGGCTGAAACTTCGCCCGACGATTAAGGGAATCAAGAATAAAACCATCGAGAGAACAAACAGCAAAGTAGATCTGAAAAAGGGTGTGAAAGCTACCGATTACAGAGGTAAGACACTTAAATTTACCGTTTCCGGAAAAGTCAATGCGGCAAAGACCGGAAAATATAAGATTACATACACCGCAAAAGATGCCAAAGGAAACAAGACCCAAAAGAGCATCGTAATTACCGTAAAAGATACGAAAGCACCATCCATCAGCCTGAAGCGAAAGACACTGACCTACAATAAAGCCGTTTCCAAAGAAAAACTGGTTTCTGCAATTAAGGCAGATGTAGTGGCAAAAGATCTGGGCAAAAAACTTGCGTCAAAATATGTTTTCGTGGATGCCAGAGAAGCACATAAGGCAGTTACCGCTATGGAAAGAGGAACCTATGGAACTTATAGCGTGACCGTATATGTCAAAGATACGGCAGGAAATAAATCCAGAAAGCTGAAAGTAAAGATTAATTTTGTAAATCCAAACCCGGGTACCGATCAGCCGGATCAGCCGGAACCGGACACTCCGGGCGTTGTAACGGACAGTGCAATTACCGTACAGTAATTTCATAAGAACAGGTAATAGATATCGTAAGCGATATTAATTTTACTTAATTGTCAACCCATGATACAATAACATAAAGATCAATAGAATGCCCCCGAATACAGGGGGCATTCCGTTTCGCAAAAGAAGGAGGTAAATCCAATGGGCAATGTACGTCGTGTGTACGTAGAAAAGAAACCGGATTTTGCCGTAAAGGCAAAAGAATTAAAACATGAGGTAAAGCATTATCTCGGAATCGCTGCAGATCAGGTGCGTGTTCTGATCCGTTATGATGTGGAAAATGTATCGGATGCCACTTACCAGAAGGCATTGCAGACGGTATTTTCCGAGCCACCAGTGGATGATATTTATGAGGAGAACTTTGACGCAGAAGGCGGAAACGTATTTTCCGTAGAATTCCTGCCGGGACAGTTCGACCAGAGAGCGGATTCCGCAGAGCAGTGCGTGAAGCTTTTAAATGAGGATGAGGAGCCGATCATCCGCAGCGCGACGACCTATGTGATCAAGGGTGACATCACAGAGGATGAGTTAGAGGCGATCAAAAAGTATTGTATCAATCCGGTAGATTCCCGTGAGACCGGTATGGACAAGCCGGATACCCTCGTACAGAATTTCGATGAGCCGGCAGACGTGGCAGTTTTCGACGGATTTATCGACATGGCAGAAGCACACTTAAAGGAACTGTACAGCTCTTTAAATCTTGCCATGACCTTTAAGGATTTCTTACATATCCAGAATTACTTCAAAAATACCGAGAAGCGGAATCCGTCCGTGACAGAGATCCGCGTGCTTGATACTTACTGGAGTGACCATTGCCGTCATACCACCTTCTCGACAGAACTGAAAAATGTGAAGTTTGATGAAGGATTTTACCAGGCACCAATCAAAAAGACTTACGAAGAATATCTTGATACCCACAAGAAACTGTATGCGGGACGCGATGACAAGTTTGTCTGCCTGATGGATCTGGCACTGCTTGCCATGAAACGTCTGAAAAAAGAAGGAAAACTTGCAGATCAGGAAGAATCTGACGAGATCAATGCATGTTCCATCGTGGTACCGGTGGAAGTAGATGGAAAGACAGAGGAGTGGCTTGTAAACTTTAAGAATGAGACACATAACCATCCGACCGAGATTGAGCCGTTTGGTGGAGCTGCTACCTGTCTGGGTGGAGCCATCCGTGATCCGCTTTCCGGAAGAACTTATGTCTACCAGGCAATGCGTGTGACCGGAGCCGCAGATCCAACCGTATCCGTAAAAGATACGATTGAGGGTAAGCTGCCACAGAAGAAGATCGTGCGCGAGGCAGCCAGAGGTTACAGCTCTTATGGAAACCAGATCGGACTGGCAACCGGATATGTCAAAGAAGTTTACCATCCGGATTATGTAGCAAAACGTATGGAGATCGGAGCTGTCATGGGTGCCGCACCGAGACGTGCCGTACAGAGACTGACCTCCGATCCGGGAGATAAGATTATCCTTCTGGGCGGACGTACCGGACGTGACGGTATCGGTGGAGCGACCGGTTCTTCCAAGGCGCACAATACAGAGTCCACATCGGTATGCGGTGCTGAGGTACAGAAAGGTAATGCACCGACTGAGCGTAAACTGCAGCGTCTGTTCCGCAGGGAAGAAGTCAGCCATATCATTAAAAAATGTAACGATTTCGGTGCCGGCGGTGTGTCCGTAGCAATCGGTGAGCTTGCAGACGGACTGCGCGTGAATCTGGACAAAGTACCGAAGAAATATGCCGGTCTGGACGGAACAGAGATTGCAATCTCCGAGTCCCAGGAGCGTATGGCAGTCGTTGTCGCTCCGCAGGATGTCGAGAAGTTCCTTGCTTATGCAAAAGAAGAAAACCTTGAAGCAACCGAGGTGGCAGTTGTTACCGAGGAGCCGAGACTGATCTTAGAGTGGAGAGGAAAAGACATTGTCAATATTTCCCGTGCATTCCTCGATACCAACGGTGCGCATCAGGAAGCAGATGTCGAAGTCGAGATGCCAAAAGAGGAAGATAACTTCTTTAAGAAGATGGAGCTTCCGAAAGTGGCAGATGCATTACAGAAAAATGATAACAAAGCGGCATGGCTTGCAATGCTTGCGGATCTTAACGTATGTTCCCAGAAGGGACTTGTCGAAATGTTTGACGGTTCCATCGGAGCTGGAAGCGTCTATATGCCATATGGTGGACGTTATCAGTTGACGGAGACACAGAGCATGGTTGCCAAGCTTCCAGTTTTACATGGAAAATGTGATACCGTAACCATGATGTCCTACGGATTTGATCCGTACTTATCCTCCTGGAGCCCATACCATGGATCGGTTTATGCGGTACTCGAATCTCTTTCCCGTATCGTGACCGCCGGTGGTGACTACAGGAAAGTACGCTTCACCTTCCAGGAGTATTTCCGCAGAATGAGTGAAGATCCAAAGAGATGGAGTCAGCCGTTTGCAGCACTGCTCGGTGCATTTGATGCACAGATCGGTTTTGGTCTGCCGTCCATCGGTGGAAAAGATTCCATGTCCGGAACCTTTAACGATATTGACGTGCCGCCGACACTTGTTTCTTTCGCAGTCGATGTGGCAAGAGAAAAAGACGTGATCACACCGGAACTGAAAGAAGCAGGAGATAAGCTGGTACTCTTTACGATCGAAAAGAACGCATACGATCTGCCGGTATATGAGCAGGTGATGAAACTGTACGACAAGATTCATGAGCTGATCGGCAAGGGAGCAATCCGCAGTGCCTATGCACTTGACGGAAAAGGTCTGGCAGCAGCAGTCAGCAAGATGGCATTCGGTAACAAATTAGGTGTAACAATTGCCGATGATGTCACTGCAGAAACCTTATTTGCACCGGGATTCGGTAATATCGTAGCAGAAGTAAAAGAAGAGTTTCTTCCTATTATAAAAGAAGCATCCGCAGTCGTTGTCGGAGAAGTCAACGATGCACAGAAATTCGTATACAAAGACCTGGCTCTTTCCATGGATGAGGCACTTGATGCATGGCAGGGAACACTCGAGCGTGTATTCCCAACCCGCGCAACCGAGGATAAAGAAAAAGTACAGAGTGACGTATACGATACAAAGAACATCTATGTATGCAGAAACAAAGTCGCAAAGCCGACCGTATTCATTCCGGTATTCCCTGGAACAAACTGTGAGTACGACAGTGCGAAAGCGTTTGAGCGTGCAGGTGCCAATACAATTGTAAAAGTATTCAAGAATCTGAGTGCAACAGACATCCGTGATTCTGTCGATGAATTTGTCAAGGCAATCGATCAGTCACAGATCATCATGTTCCCGGGTGGATTCTCCGCAGGAGATGAGCCGGAAGGATCTGCAAAGTTCTTTGCAACAGCATTCCGGAATGCAAAGATGACCGAGGCAGTAAGCAGACTGTTGTCAGAACGTGACGGACTGGCACTTGGTATCTGCAACGGATTCCAGGCACTGATCAAACTGGGACTTGTTCCTTACGGACAGATTCAGGCGCAGAGTGCGGATTCCCCGACACTGACCTACAACACCATCAACCGCCACATCAGCAAGATGGTATATACCAAGGTCGTAACAAACAAATCCCCATGGCTGCAGCAGGCAAAGCTTGGTGCAACATACTGCAATCCGGCATCCCATGGAGAGGGACGTTTCGTAGCTCCGAAGGAATGGCTGGACAAGCTTTTTGCAAACGGACAGGTTGCCACCCAGTATGTCAATGAAGCTGGCGAGCCAACCATGGATGAAGAGTGGAATGTCAATGGTTCGTACATGGCGATCGAGGGGATCACCAGTCCGGATGGACGTGTACTTGGAAAGATGGCACACAGCGAGCGCCGCGGTGAGGCCGTTGCCATGAACATCTACGGAGAGCAGGATATGAAGATCTTCGAATCCGGAGTTGCTTACTTTAAATAGAATTGTTTATCTTCACGCGTAGTTTCACTCGAACTACGCGTGAAATAGTTTTAATAATAGAAAAAAGTGAAAAAACTCTTAAATGCTTAAGAAAATATTAAAGAATTTTTTCAATAAAATGTAATTTTGGTGTTGCAAAGATACAATACTTGGTGTATGATTGTCACGTAGAGTAGTTAAAAGAGTACTATAAATAGTACGACAAGTGATGAACTACTATCGAGGCTATGGAAACTGGAACTTGTTCCAGACAGACCTTACAATTACAGATACATATTAGAAATATAAGTCATCGGAACCTCAGCTTGCTGATCTTGATGCTGGACAATCAACGTTGATATCACACTCTACGCCGACGTCTGATGTACGAAAGTTTCTGGTCATTTATGATTTGTGTGTCTGCAGATGAAACTGACGATGGACTTAACAGTAAGACCGAGGAAGGTCAGTGGAGGCAATTAGCGAGAACATTGGATTGGAAAAATCGTCCGCAGCGGTTTGGAAGAGAAGATGAAGGAACTTAAACGTGCAGGGTTAAACGAGTAGAAGAGATGGAAGTTAGTCAAAAAGAAAGAGAGGAAAAAACATGAAATCAAGCAAAAAAGTGTTAGCTTTTGCTCTCGCTGCAGCTATGGTTGTAACAGCAGTTCCTGCTACAAACGCACAGGCAGCTTCTACAGCAAAGCTTAGCGCAAAAAAAGCCACAGTTTATTCTGAGGGCTACAAGACAGTTACAGTTAAAACTCCAAAGTCTTGGAAGTCTGTTAAAGTAACTGCAACAAGCAACAAGAAGTCTGTTGCAAAAGTTAAGAAGACAGCAGCAAAGAAGATCAAGGTTACAGGTCTTAAGCCAGGTACCGCTAAAGTTACGGTTAAGGTAACTTACAAGACTTCTACAAAGAAGAGTGCTAAGACAAAGACAAAGAAACTTACTTACACAATGAAAGTTGCTAAGGTAGGCGTTGCTTTATCTGGAGAGTCAGTAGTAGCAGTTGGAAGCACAACTAAGTTAACAAATACTAAGAAAAATTCTTCAAGAGCTAAGATTACTTACACATCCAGTGACGATACCATTGCAAAAGTAGATGCTACAACAGGTGTTGTTACAGGTGTTAAGGCTGGTAAGGCAACAATCACAGCTAAGATTACAGTTGGTAAGGATTCAGCTGAAACTACTAAGGATGTAGAAGTGAAGAACCATGTTCTTTCTACAGTAGCACAGAACAAGTTAACAGAGCTTAAAGCTACTGTTGCTGGCGATACAAAGAACCTTAAGACAACTGATTTCACAGTAAAGAGTGAAGCAACAAACGTTGTTTACCCAGTATCTAAGGTAACAGTTGATTCTAAGGATGCTTCTCAGGTTACATTAACTCTGTTCAGTGAGTTGAAGGATGCAGCTACATATGATGTGACTCTTGATGGAATCACAAAGACATTCGTAGCTTCTGACGGAAAGGTTGCTTCTATCGCACTTGATAAAGCTACAATCCCATATGCTACTGAGACAGAAATTAAGTTAGTATCTAAGGATGCTAATGGTGTTGTTGTAAAAGAGCTTAAGTATGGCAATCCTGATGCTAGCTATGATTTTACAATCAATACAAACGGAAACGGTTATACAAACGGTTCTAAGTTATACTTAAACAAAGTTGGCGATACAGCTACAGCTGAGATCACATACAAAACAGGCAAGTATGACCAGAATGGTAAGCCAGAAGGAAACATTGGACCAAACAAGGTGACAATTACTGCTGCAGATCAGTCAGCTATCAATGATTTTAAAGTAAGAATTGATGGCGCAAACAAGAAGTTTGATAAGGCAAAAGATACTAATAAGATTGCTGCCGGAGAAACTGGCAAATATGCATACTTTATGATCAAGGATGCAACAGGAACAGAGGTTTCTAAGTATGATTATACTGTAGAATCTTCAGACAAGACAGTTTTAATGCTTGCAAGCAATACTATCTCAAACAAGAGTGTTCGTCTTACTCCTGTTAAGCAGGGTACAGCATATATCTTATTCAAAGATAAGGATGGTAAAATTGTAAACTCTGTAGCAATTGATGTTACTGCTGGTAGAGAAGCTGCTACTCTTGAGTTAGATAAGTATAGCGTAGATGCTTCTACATCAAATACTGTAGCTGCTAAGACAGTAAGTGTTAAGGTAAAGGATCAGTATGGTGATGAGGTAGCTGCAAGCAATTACTCAAATGTACATGTATCTTATTTAAGTGGTCCTGTTAAGAATGAGACCGCTGTAGCATTTAATGCAAGCAAGAAAGCAGTTGTTGTTACAGGTGCAGCATTTGATGCTTCTAAAACAGGAGCCTATGTATACAAGGTTGCTTATACAAAAGATAATAAGGAAATTGTAGCTAGGACTCTTACTGTTAATGTTCAGAAACCTGGTTCTGCAGTTGATTCATATCGCCTTGATCTTGACAAATCTTCTGTAGATGTTAAAGTTGATAATGATAATAAAGATAGCAAAATCATTACCGCTCAGTTAATGGGACGTTCAAACGGTGTTGATTTGAAAGCAGTACAGAATGTAACTTATACTGTAAAGAAATCTGATGGAACAGTTGTTTTTGGTAATGACAATGGAAAGGTTGTTACGGGAGCAGCGTTTGGAGTTGATGCTAACTATGGTGATAATGACACTACAGGTTCTGATTTAAATATCAAACTTGTAGATGTATCTAACGGAGTAGCTACAAAGAATCTTGGAGCTGGTACTTATACTGTAACTGCTACATGCAAAGATGCAAAGAATAATGACGTAACTATTACTTCCAGCTTTACAGTAACAGATACTCAGACTAAGGCATCTGCTGATGTTAAGTATAATTCTGTTGAGCCTACTACAGACACTGTTGAAGCTGCTTTAAAAGCTGCTTTAGTTGTAACTTATGGAGATGATGTTTATAGTAATGCAAAAGATGCTCCAGAAGGTGCTAAAACATTAGTAATTTCTAAGGTTGAAGGAAAACTTAACGATGGTACTGAGTTTAAGACAAAGAATACTGCTGTTAAGGGTCATGATTTCAATGTTTCTAAACTGGAAGTTACTGTAACAGTAGCAGATGGCATCTCAATGAATGTTGAAGTTGCCGTACCTGGTGTTATTACAGCAAAATAATATAGAAATTATTTGATCTAAGTTATTATAACATCTGTCAAATATTAAATAGTAAAATATAGCTCTCTGCCAATTGGGTGGAGAGCTATATTTTTGTGATAAAAAAAGAGGTTGCCGAAGCAACCTCTTTAATAGATTCAATTACTTGAATGAAATTACATATGGATTAGAAGAAATATCCTTTGTAATGTCAACCTTATAAGCACCTGAATCAACTGTAAATGTGATCTTCTTGATTGTTACAGCCTTAACACTGTCAGAAATCGTGGTGTGATCCTTATCAAGTTTATCACCTGTATTAGTAATACCCTCTACAGATACAATTGACATATTCTCATCATCTACTCCATAAGTATGATCACCATTTATGGGGTCAGACCCCATAAACTTTCTAGTATCAGCAGAATATCAAATCCCAGTAGAGATATAACGGAAAATTTTGAAACAGTTAGTTGCATATGAAATGAAGAGAGAATCTGTAGATGAGCATCGTTTAAACAGCGGATAGTCCATTTTATTCATCTCCCAAAATATCCAGCAGATATTTTGCATTATTTACCCAATGATTTTTTAAGGTTGATGTTATAACGAAGATAAAGAGACAGAAAATATTAAAAACCAAAATATACTTAAGAGTTGACGTATAATCAGAAAATTTAATTCCATTTCTATCAACCCACAAACTATAAATAGAAAGCAAGAGTGGAAACCCCATTAAGCCTATGGTAATTATTTCTTTTATATCGGAAAGAGTGTTATAATAGTCACAGTCTCTATGGAGTTCTTTTATTAAAATGTTTTGTTCGGTTGATGACAGGGATTGATTCAGTTGTTTGATTTGGGTATATTTTTCAGAGCGAGTCATACCTCTGGCTCTGATTATTCTTTTCATATTATTTTTTACTTCCGAAATTTTATCGTACATAGCTCATTATCCGCTTTCTTTTGTTATTTGATAAAAGGTCTTAATTCATCAATTGAAAATCCATCTCCACCTTCTAAAGTCTCGAGCATTATTTCTTTCCCGGGATCTTCGGCAAAGTTGATATTTGTAATATCAATGGTTCCGACTTTAAATCCATCTGCATCGTAGCCGACATCCTCAATATCTGCAATTTCCGGATCATCTATTTCATTTTGTTCTAAAGCATCAGTTAATACATCGGCATTTCTGGTTATTGACCACATTGGGGTCTGACCCCATAAACGTACATTCCATCTGCAACTAACTGTTCCGGAGTTTTTCCCTCTTTCAGCTTTTGAACGATTTCAAGCAAGGTTTTCCGTTCTTCAGAACGACCTTCTTCTCGCCCATCCTCTCGGAGAACATCTTCATATTTCTTTTCATCAAATTCAGTAAGACACATATCACACACCTCCCTGCGATGCTGTTCCAAAAAATCTCTGAGAATATTTTCCTCTATGCATTCCCTGACGGCAAGATCAATGGCTTCTTTTAATTCCATGGAATCCCGGTATCTTTTAATCTTTGCAACAAAGACTGCGTATTCGTATAAAACATGGCAGCTGTCCATGATGGACTGGTTCTTCCCACTGTTTATGTTGATCATTGTGGCTGTCCATTCATATTCACCAGCTCCGGTATCTGTTTCAAAGGCATCTCTGATAACCGCAGAGCCCTTCGTTCTTCCGCCATGTCCTTTTCACTTCCATTGTAAAATACAATGTAGTGGGGGGCGTGGGATTTTCAACAGATGCTTGCTGTACAGCCGCTCGGAACGGTGAATCAGTTTCCGGTACAGATCCGCGTAATACAAAAATCCACGGAGCAGCATATTGGGGTTATAAGAACTCTGATGTTCATAAAGGCTCAATGTTTTGTCAATCAGAAATGAAACATCATTTTTGTATTTCATGTAAATGACATCTTCCAGAGTTGGTATATGAGGTATGGTTTACCGCATTATACAGACTCAGGGCATTTTCTTTGTTTTCGCCAAACAGTTTCCGGAATACGGTGTCCTTATATTTTTTGTTAACATGAATATCAGCATTTGTTTTTTCCGTGTTTTTCAGGAGCCCTTTCTTTATAACTCTTTGTTTTATATAAAATATGGGTTATTACAGATTATAGAAGCTTTCTTAACGTGATAGCAGAATCCACAGATTCTTTTTCCATTCCATCTGCAACTAACTGTTCCGGAGTTTTTCCTTCTTTCAGCTTTTGGACGATCTCAAGCAAGGTTTTCCGTTCTTCAGAACGACCTTTTGCTAGACCTTTTTCAATCCCTTCTGCTAGTCCTTCCTCCCGGCCTTCCTCGCGGAGGACATCTTCATATTTCTTTTCATCAAATTCAGTAAGACACATATCACACACCTCCCTGCGATGCTGTTCCAAAAAATCTCTGAGTATATTTTCCTCGATGCATTCCCTGACGGCAAGATCAATGACTTCTTTTAATTCCATGGAATCCCGGTATCTTTTAATCTTTGCAACAAAGACCGCATATTCATACAGTACGTGGCAGCTGTCCATGATGGACTGATTTTTCCCGCTGTTTATGTTAATCATTGTGGCTGTCCATTCATATTCACCAGTTCCGGTATCTGTTTCAAAGGCATCCGATAACCGCAGAGTCCTTCGTTCTTCCGCCATGTCCTTTTCACTTCCATTATAAAATACAATGTAATGGGGGCGTGGAATTTTCAACAGATGCTTGCTGTACAGCCGCTCAGAACGGTGAATCAGTTTCCGGTACAGATCCGCATAATACAAAAATCCACGGAGCGGCATATTCGGGTTATAAGAACTCTGATGTTCATAAAGGCTCAATGTTTTGTCAACAAGAAATGAAACATCATTTTTGTATTTCATGTAGATGACATCTTCCAGAGTTGTGTATTCCAGATCATCCGGATTGGTATATGAGGTATGGTTTACCGCATTATAAAGACTCAGGGCATTTTCTTTGTTTTCGCCAAACAGTTTCCGGAATACGGTGTCCTTATATTTTTTATTTACATGAATGTCATCATTTGTTTTTGTCATTGACTGTCGGGATTCCTTTCGTTAAAATCCTTTGTTTATCTACCTATATTATAGCATATGGCACAAGGATTACAACTGAAACAATTTGTCACTTATCTGTCTCTTATGTGTTAATTGTGTGTTACTTGTAGTGCTAATAGTGCATCAAACCTTTTTCACAAATCCAGTATTTCCGGTTAAGGTAAATTAACTCCTTTTTTATACTTGAAAAAGAGGTTGCCCGAAAGCAACCTCTTTCTAACAAATTTAATTATTTGTTTGTTACTGTTCTTCCTACAGATACAGTATAATCGTAAGATACACCACTGGATGTTTCAGCAGTAAATGTAATCTTAGAAATATTAACTTCTGCGCCAGAAGCAATATGCTTACCGGTAATATCACCAGAAGCTGAAATTGTATTTCCTTCAACCTTTGTGATACTTAAAGCCTTATCATCCTGACCTCTATTAACATTTACATAAGTTGTATCTCCAAGAACAACCTTTAATGTATTCTCAGCAAGATCTTTTACAGTAGTCTTTTGAACAGTAGATACACCATCATTTACAACCTGTGCATCAGCACCTGACTGAGTATCCTTAACTACAATCTGAGTCTTCTGGGAGTTTGTAATAGGATTTCTATTGCTGTCATAAGTAGTCCATTCAGCAGTTACTTCATAAGTTCCTGCTGCAAGTTTTGTCGCGGTATTTCCACTTACAGACATAGCAGTAATCTTTAATGTTTCTCCCCAGGCACCTGTATCAGCTACAATATTACTATTATCAACTGAAATTCCAGCACCTGTAACAACTTTACCATCCTTCTTTACAATATATTTAACTTCCTGATAATCAGATTTAACACCATCTTTGCATAATGCGATCCGTACGGTAGCCTCAGAAGAATCACCATTCTTAGCATCATCCTTAACAACAGCATCAATCTCACTTGCAGAAGACTCTAATGCATAGCTGATATTTGTCTTTGTGTCATCAAGTTTCTTTACAGTAACAGAAACTGTCTGCTTTAATGTCTTAGTATCAGAAACCTTCAGATTAATTGTCCATGTATAAGTACCTGGCTCAACCTGACCCTTAAATTTAATCTTATCAGCAGCGGTCTTTTCAATATACTTATTAGTAGTATCACCATTTACATCTGAAACTTTGATTGCAGAACCGCTCTTAGCGTCAACATATACACATTCTGCAGAAAGAGCATTTGCGCCGATTGAGATATCATCACCATATTGATCTTTTGCTTTAGCTGTTACGACCTTATCATCATCAATGTTTGTTGTATTAGATAAAGTAAATGCTGCATTGTCAATAGTTAAAGAAGCAGCTTCTCTCTTAGCAACAACATTGATAGGAAGAGATGTGCAATACTTACCATCTTTCTTGACAATGATATAAGCTGTTCCAGTTGTTACAGCTTTAACATCAACATAATGTTTTGCATTATTGATTGAAGATGAACCAAGAAGAAGAATATTCTTATCAGAACTTTCTACTGTATATTTGCTGTAATCAGAAACCTCTTTATCATTTGCATCTTTAATTTTAATAAATGCAACCTTACCATTGTCTTCAACAGCAAGTTTATTATCATCTTTCAGCTTATCAAACTTATCAGTAGCTTTTCCAAGACGTACTGCATAGTTATTAACTGTTGCCTGATCAACTGCTGTAATTGTAAATGGTTTCTCCAGCTTTACCTTAGGTGTTCCATCTGCATTATACTCAGAAGATGTATAAGTAATCTTTCCTTCTGCAACAGAACCAATCTTATTCAGATAAAGTTTCTCACCCTGTAAAGTTCCATCATATTTTGTGAATGTGAAAGAAAATCCAGCATCTGGATTGTTCCATTTCATTCTATTCACAATAATTCCCTTTGTATCTTTTGCTAAAAGGTCAATTTCTGTTGCTTCAGCATATGGAATCTGAACTGGATCAACGGAAATAGAATCAACCTTTCCATCAGAAGCTACAAATGTCTTTGTGATACCATCTAATGCAACACCGTACTCTTTTGCATCTGTCAGTTTAGCTGCAAGAGTAAGAGTAACCTTTGTAGCATCCTTTGCATCAACACTAATATCTGTCACAGCTACAGTTGCTTTTGTTTCAGTACCAGTTACAACAAAATCTGCTTTCTTAAGGTTCTTGGTATTACCTTTTACAATAGCAACAACTTTATTTGCTTCTGTAGGAGTAACAGAATCTAAAATAACATTCTTTACTTCTACATCCTTAGTAGTTTCAGCAGAATCCTTACCAACTGTAATCTTAGCTGTGATTGTTGCCTTACCAGCCTTAACACCTGTAACAACACCTGTTGTAGCATCTACTTTTGCAATGGTATCGTCACTGGATGTGTAAGTAATCTTAGCTCTTGAAGAATTTTTCTTAGTATTTGTTAACTTAGTTGTGCTTCCAACTGCTACTACTGACTCTCCAGATAAAGCAACGCCTACCTTAGCAACTCTCATTGTGTAAGTAAGTTTCTTTGTCTTTGCCTTAGCATTCTTCTTTGTAGAAGTCTTGTAAGTTACCTTAACCGGAAATATGCATGGTATTTTCCGCGGAAGTATTGGAAATACCGGATTTATAAACAGAGTTTGGGGCAAAATCACTTCTACAAGTAACACGCAAGCAACATACAAGAAGCGATTAAATCTGATTTATGGCTTCGACCAGCGCAGGTACATCCAGATGCGTGTAAATCCGTTCTGTCAGGGACATAGCGCCGGAATGACCGACAATTTTTTTGATGGTCGTCTGATCGACATGTGCTTCGGCGAGCAGGGAAATCGTGGTGTGCCGGCAGCAGTGAGGTGTATGATCGATGTGCAGACGAAACATCAGAGGCTGGAAAACATTGTGGTAATACATATAATAGGTAAAATGCTGGCTGTCCAGAGTATGGATGAGATATTCACAATCAGAACAGTCATGAAGCCAGCGCTGGTAAAAGGGGAGTACTTTGTCAGCAATCGGAACTTTTCGAATGCCGTTTTCGGTTTTGCTGTCAATGACATCAAAATATTGTTCGGACAGATGAACGTTTTCTTTTTTCAGATCCAAAAGCTCTGAGACACGGACCCCATTGTATATCAGCATGAGGACTGTCTGGCAATAGGGATCGTTTTTGTGTTTCCAAAGGAGAGCAATTTCAGAAGTGGAAAAACAGCTTCGTATGTTTTTATTAGGATTCCGGTCTTTGTATTTCGAAATATTTACATAGGCAGAATAATCTTTTGAGACAATTTCGTGTTTCATGGCATAAGAATAGAGCTGGTTAAAAAGAACACGGATTTTTTTCAGGGTAGGATAGTTCTTGCCGCAGTGATCTATCACCTGCTGTAAATCATTGAGTCTCAAATTGTGAAATGGCATATCAGCAATGTCTTCACAGGTGGCAAAGGCCGCCCGATAGCCTTTGATGTTGGAATGGGAAATGGTAGGAAACTTTTCTTCGGACCATCGGAGATAAATTTCCCGGAAGGTTAATTTCAGAGTTTCCCCATCAATGGGATAATTGTTGTAACGTGCCAGAATCTGCAGAGCTTCCGACCGGGTAGGAGCGTACCCCAGAATCTGGTAGTGCTGGATGCGCTTTCCCGTGATGTCATTGATGTGCCAGCCCGTAGTGATGCGTGCTGCATAGGGTCTTCTTCTGTTGCCGGAGAGTTTTACGACTCCGCCGTATCCGTTTGGTAATCTCATTTTTCTTCCTTTCGTGTGTAAAAATTTATATTATCGTGTCAATCATACACATTTATTTGTTAAATTTTTAAGTAACACACAAGTAACAAAAAAGTGTTTTTACCTATTATATATTTTACGTGTTGAAAAAACGAAGGTTTAGAGGTATTATATTCTAGAAAAATTGTTTACTAAGGAGAGAAAACTTTGAGTGAGAATGGATATCGAAATTTAAAAAAGACGAATAAGCTGATGATTCCCGTCATTTTGATGATGGGGTTTGTGCCATTGCTTGTACATATGTATTCCTATAATTCAAATCTGTCGCAGTTTGACTGGTTTCCGGCCAATTCAGATACACAGACAGATTTCTTTTTTGCATGGAAGATGATTGCGATTGTAATCATTGGAGTGTTGATGGCTGCAATTCTGTTGTATCGGCATTATGTGAAGAAAGAGACCCTGCAGTTTGAAAATTCTTTTTATTTTCTGCTGGTATATGGACTTTTTGTTCTGATGTCAGCACTTTTTTCAAAGCATAAGCATTGGGTATCCGGTGGAACTTATGAACTTTTTGAGTCTGTGTGGGTAGTTTTTGCGTATATGCTGCTGTGTTATTATGTATATAATTTTGTGAATGAAGAAAAACATGTGGAATTCATTTTGAAAATTTCGGGCATTGGCATGGCTATGGTTACAGTGATCGGCGTATTTCAGTATTTTGGACTGGACTTCTTTCAGTCAAATTTTGGAAAACATTTGATCACAAATCCTGGATGGTGGAAGAATTTAAAAGAGCTGACATTTAATTTTGCACCGAAAACTTCTTATACGACATTATACAATCCGAACTTTTTATCGTTTTATTTTGGTATGCTCATTGTGCTGGCGGTATGCCTGTTTATTGCGTCAAAAAAGATATGGCATCGGATAGTGCTGGCAGTAGCGGTAGTATGCTGTGCCATCTGCTTGAAAGGAAGCGGCAGTGCGAGTGGATGGATGGCTCTTGCATTGGCAGCAGTGGTACTTATACTTGTGCTTTTGAGCCGGAAGAAAAAACTGTTTGTTGTGGGTGCTGTTGTAGTGGTAATTGGGATTATAGCAGCAAGCGTACTTGGAAATACCACCTCAGCAGGTGAAAATATAAAAAATACAATTGTTGGTACATACCGGATGAGTGACAGATGGGCTCTGAATGGAGTAGAAACCAATACGGATGATGTTGTGCTTGACATTCACGGGAATAAACTGAGTGTTTCTTATACCGTAGGAGAGGATGGAACAACACAGATCAGTTGCAAAGATTCGGATGGAAATGAGTTAAGTCAGACGATAGTGGATGCAGATAACCAGGTGACAACGATGGATGACAGCCGTTTTTCTGGGGTACAGCTGCAACCGGTATCTTTTGGAGATAGCTTGCCCGGAATTTGTGCAACGATTGATGGTGTGCAGTGGAACTTCATAAATACCGATGAGAATGGATATGAGTATCTGAATCCAGCAGGAAAATTAGTGAAGTTTGAGAATCCGAAGGTTTCAAAAGTATTTTTGGATGATGCAATGAGTAATCGAGGACATATCTGGAATAAAACGATTCCGCTTCTGGGAAAGCATGCTTTTATGGGGAGCGGGGCAAATACCTACATGTTTGAAGTGCCACAGGAAGATTATATCAGTCAGAACTATGTCTACGGCGCAAACAGCTATGACGTAAAAGCCCATAGCTGGTATCTGCAGCAGTGGGTGGAAACCGGATTACTCGGTACCCTGGCACTTCTGGTATTTCTGTTCTGGTATCTGGTACAGTCGGTACGCATTTACCGCAGAGTGGATCTGCACGAAAGTATCAGCTGGGTTGGATTTGGATTATTTGCGGCAGTGCTGGTGTACATGATTGCAGGTATCGCAAATGATTCCAATGTATGTACTGCTCCGGTATTCTGGGGTATGCTTGGTCTGGGACTTGCAGTGAACCGTATGCTCGTAAAGAAAGAAAATCTTTTTGTTAAAGAAACAGCGGTTTCTGCAGAAAGTGATACTGCCGTAAAACAGAGTATTCCAAAAGCAGCAGAGAGTGCAAAAGCAGATACCGCGCAGACGGTACAGAATACTAAAGGGACTGGAGTGACAGAATCCTCAGTCAGGAAGAAATCATCGAAAAAACAATCGAGAAAACAGAGAAAGAATCAAAAATAACAGATTGAAATTATGAAAAAAATCATTCAAGATAAACAATTACTGATCAGACGGATTTTTCTGATGTGCTACGACGTGCTTGCAGTGTTTGCTGCAAGCATAGTTGCGTTATTGATTCGGTTTGATCTGAATATCAAAAGCGTACCATTTCAATATATGGATGAAGTGTGGAGAGCACTTCCTTTTATGATCATTGTTACACTGATCATTTTCTGGATGCTCCGGCTGTATTCCAGTCTCTGGAGCTATGCGGGAGCACTGGAAATGATGTATGTGGTTTCAGCATGTATTCTGGATACCGTTGTTGTGACAGTGCTGATATTGCTTCGGAACTGGGGGGATATGTACCCGGTGCCAAGAAGCTTTTACATTCTGTATGGATTGTTTCTGTTTGTATTTGTCATGGGATGCAGATATTCTTACCGCGGACTGCGTGTGCTTCGCAATATGCGCAGAGCAGGTGTGTACAGACGAAATGTACTTGTAATCGGTGCGGGAGATGCCGGGAACCAGATCATCAAAGAAATCAACAACAGCCGCTATGTGAAAAAGAAGGTTGTTGGTGTGATTGATGATGACCGGAACAAGATCGGCAATTATATTCATGGAGCGAAAGTCGTAGGAGATCGGAGCGATATTCTGGAAAAAGTCGAAGAACTGCATGTGCATGAGATCATCATTGCCATGCCATCGGCCACACAGAAACAGATCAAGGGGATTCTTGATATCTGCAAAGAAACCGGATGCACACTGAAACGTCTGCCCGGCATTTACCAGCTTGTAAACGGCGATGTCAGCGTCAGCAAATTAAAAGATGTAGATGTCAATGACCTGTTAGGCAGAGATCCGGTGACCGTTGATCTGCAGTCTATCATGGATTATGTATCCGGAAAGGTAATCATGGTGACCGGTGGTGGTGGCTCCATTGGAAGCGAATTGTGCCGGCAGATTGCCGCACACAAGCCAAAACAGCTGATTATTGTGGATATTTATGAGAATACGACCTATGATGTGCAAAACGAACTGAAAGTCCGGTTTCCAGAGCTGGATCTTGTTGTGCTGATCGCGTCCGTGCGGAATACGAATCGTATGAACTGGATTTTTGAACATTACAAGCCGGAGATTATCTATCATGCAGCGGCACATAAACATGTGCCTCTCATGGAAGAGAGTCCGAACGAGGCAATTAAGAATAACGTGCTTGGCACGTGGAAGATTGTGCAGGCGGCAGATCGGTACGGTGTGAAGAAATTTGTGATGATTTCCACGGATAAGGCAGTCAACCCAACCAATATCATGGGTGCCAGCAAGCGCATCTGTGAGATGATCATTCAGACATATAACCGCAGATCGAAGACAGATTTCGTAGCCGTGCGTTTTGGAAATGTGCTTGGCAGTAACGGAAGTGTGATTCCGCTGTTCAAAAAACAGATTGAGCGTGGAGGTCCGGTCACGGTTACCCATCCGGATATCGTGCGGTATTTTATGACAATTCCGGAAGCGGTATCTCTGGTACTGCAGGCGGGCACCTATGCCAAAGGTGGAGAAATTTTTGTTCTGGATATGGGAGAGCCAGTCAAGATTCTGGATCTGGCAAAAAACCTGATTCTTCTTTCCGGTCACAAGCCGGATGAGGATATCCATATCATTTTCACAGGACTTCGCCCAGGAGAAAAACTTTATGAAGAGATGCTGATGGATGAAGAAGGGATGCAGGATACCGCAAACAATCTGATTCATATCGGTAAACCGATTGAGCTGGATGAAGAAAAATTCATGCAGCAGTTGGAAGAATTAAAAGAGTACGTTGTGACAGAACCGGAAGACATCCGGGAGTGTGTCAAAAAAATTGTGCCGACGTATCACCCGGAATTGGCGGGGGAGAATAAATAAAAACGTATCTATGAAGAAGGAGAGAAAACGCCATGAAAGGATACCATTACATCAAAAGAGGAATTGATATCATATTAAGTGGGATGGCGATCGTGATCTTATCACCACTCCTTCTTTTTTTATGTATTGCGATCAAACTGGATACACCGGGACCGATATTATTTAAGCAGAAGCGTGTCGGCATCCACCGGAGTTTCTTCCAGATTTACAAATTCCGTACCATGCGGATTGACACACCGAAGGATGTGCCGACACATATGCTGGAGAATCCGGAGCAGTACATCACAAAGGTAGGAAAATTCCTGCGCAAAACCAGTCTGGATGAACTGCCACAGATTTTTAATATCTTCAAAGGAGAAATGAGTATCGTAGGACCGCGGCCGGCACTGTGGAATCAGGATGATCTGGTAGCAGAGCGTGAGAAATATGGTGCCAATGATGTGACACCGGGGCTGACCGGGTGGGCACAGATCAATGGCAGAGATGAATTGGAGATTCCGGACAAAGCAAGACTGGATGGCGAATATGTCAAACATCTGGGACCATGGATGGATCTGAAATGTTTTCTTGGCACAATTGGCTCCGTGCTCATGCACGATGGCGTGGTTGAAGGTGGAACTGGCGAACTGAACAAAGTGGAAGAAGAGACAGAAGCACACAAAAGCGAAACAGCACAGAGCAGCGCAAAAAAGGAAACCATTGCAAAAGACACAGAAGAACGTGAAAAGGGCAGTAGAAAAAAGAAGATTCTGATCACCGGAAGCGGCAGTTATGTGGGAACTTCTGTGGAGGCATGGCTGAAACAATGGCCGGAGTACTATCAGGTTGACACGCTGGATATGAGAACCCAAACATGGCGGACGCACGATTTTTCAGCATATGATGTGGTCTATCATGTGGCGGGAATCGCACATGCAGATGTGGAACAGGTGACGGAAGAAGAAAAGAAGCAGTATTACCGTGTGAATACAGATCTGGCAGTAGAGACAGCCGAAAAAGCCAAAAAGGAAGGCGTGCAGCAGTTTCTCTTTATGTCTTCCATGATTGTATACAGCGGATGTAGAGAAAAGAAAATTACAAAAAATACAATTCCCAAACCATTGAATTTCTATGGAGACAGCAAATGGCAGGCGGATCAGAAAATACAGGCACTGGCAGATGAACGTTTTAAGGTTGTTGTATTGCGCCCACCGATGATTTACGGAAAGGGATCAAAGGGAAACTATCCACAGCTTGCAAAACTGGCAGGAAAACTTCCGCTATTTCCGATTGTACATAATCAGCGTTCCATGCTTTATATAGAAAATCTGGCACAGTTTGTCAAACGGATGATCGACAACGAAGAGACCGGAGTGTTTTTTCCGCAGAACGAGCAGTATATCAATACTTCGGATCTGGTGCAGATGATCGCTGTGGTAAAAGGACACCGGCTTGTGATGATTCCAGCGACTGGCTGGATCATCCGGCTGATGAAAAAGATTCCGGGAAAAATTGGCACCCTGACGGGCAAAGCATTTGGTGACAGTGTGTACGATATGCAGATGAGTGAATATAAGGAAGAATATCGTGTGTGTGACTGGAAAGAGTCGGTAAGAAGGACGGAAGGATAAGAGCTGGAATGGGAAAATCTTGCATAAATAAAAGAATTAAAGTATGATACTACTGAAATTTTGGCAGAACCGATGGAGCCGATGAACGGCTGGGATGTCAATACAATTCTGGAAGATTACATGGATACCGAAGTATATAACAGGAAGACAACGGAACTCTTAGAGCAAATAAATGTGTATCTGAATGAAAAAGCATATGATGAGGCAGCTGAGTATACAATTTAAAAATTTGTGTTTAAAATACGCAGATGGTATTTCTTCCGAAAATTGTAAGACATGCACTGGGCTTCCATTATGCAAGGGGAGACAGACCGAAAGTACTTTCCTTATTGTTGAAACATTAGAGATTACGATTGACATTGTAGAAACTGTGATAGGACAGATTATAGAAAGAGTGGAGGTTTAGGGATGCCGTACGTGTCACCTGTTGTTGAAAATGATTTTAAAGACCGGTTGAACAAGTGCGTAGATATTATTAAAAATTCGAGTATCAAATATCAGAGTTTTGGGATTTTTGGAAGCTACGCGAGAAATGATTATAAGGCCAGCAGTGATATCGACTTTTGCATCATAGTTCCGGAAAAACCGGAAAGATGGATGATGGGAGCCTTGCGGGAAGAACTCGAGATGTTGCATGCGGATGTGGTTTTTGTAACACCGCAGTATTTCGAACATGATAATTCAAAGTTTACACAACAGTTAAGAAGAGATTATAAGGAGTTGAAAATATGATAAAGGCAAATTCTTATTATTCTATTGCGTGCAATGAATTCTGGTATTTAAGGGATGCGGTGTCACCTGTATACTGCAATCCGGCTGCAGCTTCGGCACAGCAAATTGCAGAAAAAATGTTGAACTCTGTGGCAGAACTGGTTTGTACTGGAATTGAAAAACTAATGACATCCCATAATTTGCGTGCCTTATACGATGAGATTAAAAGGGTGGATACTTCCTTACAATTAGAGAGGAAGGATCTGGCATTACTCAAAGACTATTATTATGATGCAAGATATCCGGGGGATAATTTTGTTATTGTGACAGTGGATGAGCTGCGTGAGGCATTGGAGATCATGCTTGACGTTGTAGAAGCTGTAAATTGCTGGAGAACGTCTCATGAATTGGAGATATTAATTGCTGATCCGAGAGGGGAGTTTCAATCAGCGATGAGCAGATTGAAACAGAAATTTTGAAATTATGTGAAAACTTATATACGCAGAATATTAATGCATTATTAAAAAATATGGAGCCATAGTTTCGGTAGAAGTGATAAAACCGGTTGGATAATAAGTCTGACCGGTTTTTTACATTGAGTAAGATTGAGGTTCGTGATACAATACATATAAATAGTTGAAAATACGGGGAAGAACTTGGAGGCGGCATGGTTCAAACAATTGATATAAAAGCATATAGGGGATTAAAGAACATTACATTACAAAATCTCAGCAGGGTAAATATTCTTGTGGGAGAAAACAATACCGGAAAAACATCTATAGTTCAAATAAAACAAAAATCGCTTGAATTTGATTAAAGGTACAAAGGGTGGTATATTGGTATCACTGGGCAAGGCAGAAGCCTTCAAAGAAGCATATCATAATAGAAGATATAGGAGCAGATGAATGAATTATCGTGGCACTGAGAATATAGAAATCTACGAACGAAAATTCTCTTTGGAACATATTTACCATATGTTCATGGAGGGGAGAATACAGTTTCCCATGGAACCGCTTCGCTCAAAAGTGAAAATGGAGAAAGAATTGGAGCAGTTGCTAGATATAGTGTGGATGGGAATTCCTTTGCCGGCGGTATATGTGTCAGAGTTGCAAAATGGTAACTTTTTGATTTTGGAGAATGATGATACTCTGTGGAAACTGTTATATTTTTTGGACGGAAGATATGAAGCTGATTACCGGATAGAAGAGAATTCATTGTATCATGGTAATATACAAATGTTGCGATCTGATGAACCGAGACTCGCAATGGGACTATATGATACCGTGATTTCTTTTCAGATTATTGATTACCGGACTCCTAAATATCTGCATATGAGCATAGGAAAAATGATAGAACACTGGAATATTACGAGAGAACAGTCAATCAGGGAAATGCTGTATGATCCCTATGAAATCAGTGTGTTAAATGATATCACAAAGGATATGAATCATATTCTGAATCGGGTACATTTGCGTGGCTTTTCATCTATTATGAGATATCGAACACTTTATATGCTGATGAACTGGTTTGTTTACACCGGTGTGTGGCATGAAGAAATGGAAATGCAAGAACAGTTATTGCTTGAAAAAACACTTGAATTTATGGAGAAGCAGGGAAAGAGAATTGATGAACTACTAGATGTAACAAATTATTTTGGAGATTATATTTTTTATGTTATTGATCAAAATAAAAACAGAACTTCAAAAAGAATCAGCAAAAGCATATTAGATAAATATTTTGGCATACTTGTATGTTTGTTGGATATGGCAAAACGCAGAGAGACTGATCAAGAACACGTTGATTATATTTTATTGGAAAGAGGAGTATTTCTTGAAATCTGTAGAGAGATGGAAAGACATCAATTGACCAAACGAAGCATTGAAGGGGCATTTGAAAGATGGGAAAGGGAATTATAGCATGATTCAAACAATTCATATAAAAGGATTAAAGTGTTTTGATGATGTAAATGTGGGATTTCGCAAACTGAACATTCTGGCAGGAGCTAACTCTATCGGTAAATCGACTATATTACAGGCAATCCTTGCATTGGTACAGAGCGGAAAAGATGGTGGAAAGCCTTTTTGTGGAGAGTATATCAATATAGGAAAAGCCAGTGAGTTACGGAACAAGTATATTGGCAGTGATGTGATTGAAATTGGTGTTAACGAAGAGTATTCATTAACAATACCTGATGACATTTTTTGGAGGAAAACAGGTGAATTTCCAGCGGCAGAATTAAATGTGCGGTATGTATCTGCGGATCGGGTTGGAGTAAGGGAAACCTACGAACAAAACATCCGGGGTGGAGATGAAATCGGAATCAGATGTGAATATGCATATGACTATCTTGCAAAACATGATATGGATCCATGGCAGGACAATCTGATGGTGTATGACGAAACTTCGAAATTAACCTTTGGTGGTCAGGTAAATTACTGGCTGGAAAAGATACTTGGTTATACGGTATATGCAGAGGAAATAGAGAGAACGACATTAATCCGGGTATCTTATGGAAAAGGCGATATCGGAAATGGAATCAGTCCTGTCAATGTTGGCACAGGTGTGTCCTATATTGCGGAAGTGATTATATCTGCTCTGTCGTGTAAAAAGGGAGATGTGCTGATTATTGAAAATCCTGAAATACATCTGCATCCATCTGCACAGACGGAATTTGTCCTTTTTCTGACACATCTGGCAAAGTGCGGCATTCAGATTATAGTAGAAACACATAGTGATCATATTTTTAATGGAGTCAGAACAAGTGTTCATAAGGACTATATTGACAAAGAAGATGTGTCTATCTATTTTTTCCAAAAGAAAGAAAATGGATGCTCAGAACCGGTTCTTATTGAACTAAATGATGAAGGAAAGGTATTGAATCAAAAAGAGGGGCTGTTTGATCAGATTAAGAAAGATTTGGATGTTATTCTGGGGTGGTAGATGGAGTTTATACTGAATGAAGAATCCCTGAAGGGACAGTTTACGACGGTGCAGGATTTTTTGGAATCCTTGAAAAGTAATATACGGTGTTTTCATATTATCCGAAAGTCTGAGCGCAACACTATAAGCAAAATTGATAACTTTTATGATTGTTATGTGACAAGTGATATAAGAATACGTGATTTACACAACTGCCCGTGTTCGGATGAATTAGTTGCGTTTCAATATCAACTGGAGCAGGAAATTTACAATCTTCCTCATTGGGATAAAAATCCGATGCATGATTTAAGCAAGGCATATCTGCTGGAAGAATCGGATATGGTTGCTACAGGTATTGCGGAGGCGACCGAAAGGGATCATTTGCTGCTCTCTTTTGATATGGAGAAATTTAAGGATTGTACCTTACATATACAGGCAGCTGATAGGGAAGAACTTGTCTCTTCCATTTATAGCCCGGCATTTTTGATGGAGTGTGTCGGAAAACAATTAGGAATACATGGAGATGACATTCTAAAGATAAGGTACGAGGGGACAAGAATTGACTGTTCCTCTATAGAGATGAAATATGGAACGGAAATATTAAATGAAAATCAATTACAACAGATCATTTCCTCCATGAACAAGTTTGCAAAACACGAAACGTGGGAAAATATAGATCGTGATGATGGTTTAGAGTATAAAAAGTATACACCTGATTCACCAAAGCATAACTGGTATAATGGTTCTATGTATCGTGATAAGCAGATTATGAAATTCCGTGCCAGTTCGCTTTTACGTGTACATGGATACAGAAAAGGCGATAAATTCAGGGTACTGAGATTTGAGATAGATCATAAGCAGAGTGATCATGGATAGAAAATGAGATTGAAAGAATAATAAAAAGATAGATATGAACAATAACATGAATGATATAACAAGGGTAGGTTTGACAGCGAATCAACTGAAGAATCAATTTTCAAGTATGGCAATATTACTTTGCAGATACGAAAGAAGGTGCACTCACAGAAGTGTACAAGCATTGCGGAAGTAAAAAGCCGAGTGTACAGATTGCAAAATTAAAAAAATGTAAAGAAGCGCGGCTGATCGATCTGTCTCAGAATGTTTCAAAAAATAACAGGTTCATTGATCATCTGCGGTTTAAAGTTGATAACACTCCGGGAAAAATCGTGAAGGAGTATCTGCTTCCGAATTTTGTGGCAGGATGTTGCAAGAAAGTGGGGATAGATGGTATCAAGTATCAAGGAGATGGATACAACTGTTATGTGACATGGAAGGATGACTATTTTTCATTTGAGGGAAATGATATTGTTGAAGTAGAAGGATAAAGATTCTGTGTGGAAACAGTTGTTTTTAAAATATTTCTAAAATGATGAAAATGGGATTGTTGAATAACAACATATAACAGTGGTAAAATGTAGAAATAGGAGAACTATATGAGAAAGCATGAAAAATGTAGATCTGAAAAAGGTAAGGGAAAGAAAACCCAAAAACTCTCGAGCTATAAAAAGATAATTTTCGGATTAGCTGGTATATTAGTATCGGCATATCCAATTGTAAACATTGTGTATAATGCATTATATCAAATAAAAAGTGAGGCGCTTTATGGAATCCCAGGAAAATATTTTCATGATTCTGTTGATAACCGTCTCATGTATTTAGGGTGTATTGTAATTTTAATGGGTATGTGTGCGATTCCCGTAATTATAAAAAAGCACGATGAAAAAAGCCTAGGGCAGAAAAAGGTATCAAATGCATATGTATATTTTTTATCTATTGTACTTGGAGTACCAGTGGGAGTGTTAAATGTTGATAACTGGTTAGCTATTATGAAGCATGTATACAAAAAGAACAGTTGGTTTGGAAATATTGTTAGTTTTCTAAGCCAAAATACATATATAATGATTTTCATTATTATATTAGGGTCAATGGCTGTATTGGGATTAACTTATAATTTTCAAATTATTAAATCACATTTTTTAAAAGAGTTTTTTATTAAAATGTTTGCAATAGCATTTGCGTTAAGTTTTACTTTGGCAATTGGGGGAGTGGTTTGCAGATTAAGTATTAATTTAGAAGATCAGACAAAATATGAATTGGTTGTTATAGATAAGCAATCCTATGCAGTTTTAGCAGAAGATGATGAAAAAATTTTAGCAGTTCCATATATTGAAACAAAGGATGAGGAATTTGTGTTTGATACAAGAAAATATTATTTTTTTGATAAATACCAAGGAACATATCAATATGTGTACATGAAAAATCCACCACAAATTATTAAGTAGATGAAAATGCGTGCAAATTACAAATTGTATATCATAAAATGCATAGAAGATAAATAAGGATAATCATATGAAAATAGTTCAAATATTTAAAATATATTGGCCGGACAATGGTGGTGGGATCGCTACCGTAATGGAAAGCATTGCAAATGCCATGAAAAAGGAAAAACAGGAAATTGTTGTGTGCCAAGCTAAAAGAGGAAAAAAAACAACCGTTGAGAAGTATAATGGAGTTCCTGTATATCGATGCAGTCAGTTGTTTGATTTCGCGTCGACACCGTTTTCTATTCGATTTCTTCAAGCTGTACACAGAAGAACAAGAAATTCTGATATAACGATTTATCATTTTCCATATCCGATGATCGATCTGGCGGTTTTACTTGGATTAGTCAAAGGAAAACTTGTAGTATGGTGGCATTGTGATTTCGATAAATATAAACTGTTAATGCCTATTTATAATGTTTTTGTCAGACATACATTAAAGAAAGCGGATCGGATTTTGGTGTCGGCACAGGGAAATATAGATCATTCAAATATTCTGTGTGATTATAAAGAAAAATGTACAGTGATCCCATTCTGTGTAAGTAAAGAACTGTTGTTACGTGGACAAAATTATTATAATAAGAAGAAAGATACAGATACAGGTTCAGACATATCGGTTAACATTTTGTTTGTAGGAAGATTGGTGTGGTACAAGGGGCTTGATATTTTGCTGAAAGCGTTTGCACAGATGAAATATAAAAATTGTACGCTTACTATTGTGGGGGGAGGCCCACTGGAACAGGAATTGCACGATCTTGCAAAAAAATTGGGACTAAAGAATGTGATTTTTACCGGTATGATATCGGAAGAGGAAAAAGTGAAACATATTGAAAAATGTGATTTCCTTGTATTGCCGTCCATCTCGAAAGCAGAGGCATTTGCTTTGGTTCAGATTGAAGCAATGGCATTTGGCAAGCCGGTAATTAATACTGCGTTGCCAAGTGGAGTGCCATGTGTTAGTATAAATGGGGTTACTGGGCTGACGGTTCAGCCGGGCAGTCTTTCAGAATTAACACATGCAATGGATAAGATGGCAGAGAATGATACTATGCGCGAAAAATATGGAAGACAAGCATTTGATATGGTGAAAAGAGAATATACACCGGAAAAATTGGCAGAAAGACATATGCAGGTGTTTCGGGAATTGCTGAATGAAGGAAAAGTAAAATGAAAATAGCATTCGATGGACAATTATTTTTAAAAGGAAATAAAACAGGTATTGCATGGAATGCTCACAATTTAATTATGGAATTGGCAAAATATCCAGAGAATGAATGCGTGATCCAATGCTTTTCAAAAGGATATTCACAGGAACAACTGCAAAATTTGCATGTTTATGAAAATGCGGGGTGCAAGGTAGAGACCTGTGAGTGGTTTAGAAACGTGATTTATAGATTACTTTGGAATTTTATTCCCATCCCACATAGAATTTTCTTTCGTGAAGAACCAGATATTACACAGTTTTTTAATTTTGTTGTTCCGCCCGGAGTAAGGGGCAGAAAAATTACCATTATTCATGATATGGGATACAAGGCTTGTCCGGAAACTGTAAATCGAAAAACAAGGGATTGGTTAAAACTAAGTTTGAAAAAGTCTTGTAAACATGCAGATCACATTATTACGGATTCTGAATTCAGTAAACAAGAGATTATTAAATATCTTGGAGTGAATTCACAGAAAATTACAGTTGTACCATGTGCTGTGAACCATGAAGAGTTTCGTACAGACTATTCGGCAGAAAAAATAGAAGAAGTTAAAAACAAATATCATATAGATGAAAAATATTTTTTGTATTTAGGCACAATTGAACCTCGTAAAAATCTGGAAAGATTAATAAAAGCGTATGCAGAACTGGTGAACAGACGTCAGAATGTACCACAATTGGTGCTTGCAGGAGGAAAAGGCTGGTATTATGATAGTATCTTTCAAATGGTAGATACATGCCACCTGAAAGAAAAAGTAATTTTTACTGGATATGTAGAACAGAAAGACAGTCCGTTACTTATGAGTGGTGCGATAGCATTTGTATTTCCATCGCTTTATGAAGGATTTGGTATGCCACCATTAGAAGCAATGGCTTGTGGAACGCCTGTTATCACTTCAAAAACAACATCACTTCCGGAAGTGGTAGGAGATGTTGGAATATTGATTGATCCGGAAGATATTGAAGAATTGTCTGATGCGATGGAACAAATGATGGATAATGAAGAATTGCGTGAAAAATTGAAAAAAGCAGGACAAAAGAGAGCTGCAAAGTTTACGTGGAAAAAGTCTGCAGAAATATTAATGGATGTTTATAGGAGTGCATTAGGTGAAAATTGCAATTGACGGACAAGTCTTTTTTGAAGAACAAAAAACAGGTATTGGCTGGCTGGCACATAACGTTATATGTAATTTGAAAAAACAAAAGCAAGATCAAATTCAATTGAATTGCTTCACTATGGGAGGAAATCATAAACGGCAGTGTTTAGTAGATATATACAAGAAAAATGGTATATATATAAAGAAGATTCCTTGGTTTCATGGAGGAATTTATGCACGCATTTGGAATAAAATACCGATCCCGTATTGGCTGTTTTTTGGAAATGAGACGGATATTACACTGTTTTTTAACTATATTATTCCGCCAGGGGTAAAAGGAAAGACGGTTGCATTTGTACATGATATGGCATATAAAGCATTCCCGGAGACCATTCGGAAAGAAACAAAAGTATCTTTGGATGCTGCATTGGAGAGAACATGTCAAAATGCAGACAGAATTATTACAATTTCGCAATTTAGTAAAAGCGAAATAATTAAATATATGGGAGTGAACGAGGAAAAGATACAAGTGATATCTTTAGGCGTTGATACCAAATACTATCATAGCGATCATACACAGAGTGAAATAGAAAATGTGAAAGAAAAATATGGATTAGCCCAAGATTATTTCTTTTACCAGGGGACAATAGAACCACGCAAAAATTTAAAACGATTGATACAGGCATATGGAAAAATGCAGGGAAAAGGAGAAAACATTCCTGAATTGGTTCTTGCGGGGAAAAAAGGATGGCTTTATGATGAAATTTTTGAGGAAGTAAATAAGTTACACTTAAATAATGTGGTGAAATTTTTGGGATACATAGATTTGGAAGATATTTCAAAATTGATGCAAGGTGCAGTTGCCTTTGTGTATCCATCTTTATATGAGGGATTTGGGTTGCCACCATTAGAAGCAATGGCAAGTGGTGCTCCAGTAATTACTTCAAATGTAGCTTCACTTCCGGAAGTGGTAGGAGACGCAGGAATATTGGTGGATCCCATGAATGTAGATCAGATTGCAGAGGCGATGTTATATTTGGTAGAGAATAAGAAGATGCTAGGGGTGTTAAGTGAAAAGGGAATTGAACGTGCAAAAAAATTTCGTTGGGAAGACTCTGCACAGCAAGTGATTGAAATTATTAGACAAATGAAGTATAACTAAAAGGAAGTATGTCATGATAGAACGAATAAAGGAAATATATGCATATAGAGAAATGATAGTTTCTCTTGTGAAAAGGGATTTAAAGGGACGGTATAAGGGCTCAGCATTAGGTTTTTTATGGACGTTTCTTAATCCATTGTTTCAGCTGATTGTTTATACGATGGTTTTTTCTACGATAATGAGGGCTGGAATTAAGGATTACTACTTGTTTTTATTTGTTGCACTTATTCCGTGGATTTTCTTCAGCACATCTTTGGCGGGAGGCGCAAGCTGCATTATGGCACAGCAGGATATGGTAAAAAAGATATATTTTCCACGTGAAGTGCTACCAATTTCATATGTGACAAGTCAGTTTATTAATATGCTTCTTAGTTTTATAGTTATTTTTATTGTGCTTATTGCTGCTAGGTATCCATTGAAACCGACGGCATTGTTATGTCTGCCAATTGTAATGATTGTAGAATATGTTTTGGCATTGGGGCTTACAATGATCATGTGTGCATTAACTGTATATTTGCGGGATCTGGAATATGTACTTGGAATTCTTACTATGGCATGGCAGTTCCTTACACCTGTTATGTATTCTTATGATATGGTTCCAGAGAAAGTACGTTGGGTATTTTCACTTAACCCTATGTCATATGTAATTATTGCATATCGTGATATTTTGTATTATGCGAAGGTGCCTGAATTAGAGAATCTGTTATCAGCTATCGTGATAGGAATCGTAGCTTTAGTAATTGGGTGGATTGTTTTTGAACGGTTACAGAAACATTTTGTAGAGGAATTATAATGAAACCAGAGAATGTAATTGAAGTAAAAAATATTACAAAAAAATTTAAGGTTTATTTGGATAAAGGCCATACATTAAAAGAAAAGACACTTTTTCGAAATCGAAGAAAATACGAAGAACGTAATGTACTCAATGGCATCAGTTTTGAAGTGAAAAAGGGTGAAGCAGTTGGGTTGATCGGACATAATGGATGTGGAAAAAGTACGACATTGAAACTTTTGACGAAAATTATGTATCCGGATAGTGGTACAATTGAAATGAAAGGTCGTGTTTCCAGTTTGATTGAACTTGGGGCGGGCTTTCATCCGGATATGAGTGGTCGGGATAATATTTATACAAATGCGTCTATTTTTGGACTAACGAAAAAAGAGATTGATGCAAGGCTGGATGATATCATAGCATTTTCCGAATTGGAGGAGTTTATTGATAATCCTGTCCGTACTTATTCATCGGGAATGTATATGCGATTAGCTTTTTCGGTTGCAATTAATGTAGATGCGGACATATTATTGATTGATGAAATATTAGCGGTTGGAGATGCTGCGTTTCAAGCGAAGTGCTTTAATAAATTAAGAGAAATTAAATCGCATGGAACAACAATAGTTATTGTTTCTCACTCAATGTCACAGATTGAACAAATATGCAATAGAAGTATATGGATTCATGATGGGCTTATAAAAGAAGAAGGAAAACCTAGAATTGTTGATCCGCATTATATGGAATATATGAGTGAAAAGGCTGCTGGTTGTAACATGAAAAAGGCAGAAGGAGATAAAAAAAGAGAATTAGAAATAGAAAAAGTTGAAAAGGAAAAGAAAAAAGAAACTGTAGAAAATAAAAAGAGATGGGGAAGTAAAGAAGTAATTATGGAAAGCGTTAGGGTTGTTGACGTAGATGGCAAGGAACAAAATGAGTTTTATAATACACAACCTTTTTCCATTCTTATAGAGTATAAGGCGAATAAAATAGTTGATGATGCAGTAATAGGGGTGGCTATATATCGAGATGACCAGACATATATATATGGTTCAAATACATTGATTGATTATTCTGAACCTACAAAGTTAAATACAAGGGGAGAAATTCGCTTAAATATAGAAAGATTGCCAGTTATAGCGGGAAATTATACAATGGATTTAGCATTTCATAAACCTGATGGGTTTAATTATGATTTTTGGCGAGAAGTTTGTTTGATTACTATAAAAAATAATGTAAGTGAAGTGGGAATTGTGAGCGTGCCACATAATTGGATAATTGATTGAAGGAAAAAAATATGCGAAAAATTTATCGAATTCCGTTTGTTGGAAAAATATTTCGAATTATAGATTTTCTTAAAGGTCTTCCTTTAAGAATGGAAATATGGGAAAGAGAATTAAATAATACACAACAGAAGCTTGTTTCTGATGAGAAAATCATAAAAGAAAAAATAAAAATACAACAAGATGAACTAACACATGAAAGGGAACAGTTTAGAAAAAATTATGATTTTGTAACATCTGAAATTGAAAATTTGAAAAGAGAAATTACGGGGGCAAAAGAAAAATGTAAAGATTTAGAGCATATAAAAATTCCACAGGCGTTCGAAAAGGCACTTGCAAATAATGAATGGTTAGAACAGTTGAATATTCAATTAAGTATACATCCAACTATTTGGGGAGAACGCGAAAAATTGCATATATCGCCTAGAGCAGCTGTATTTCCATGTTTTTTTAATACAAATTCGGGTGAAATTTTCATTGGTGATTATACATTCGCTGGATCAAATGTAAATATTTTAGCTGGAAGTCATGATATGCATTTGGAAGGATTGCCGCGTAGAGATGCAGAAATTAAACAGGGATGTGATATTACGATTGGAAAAGGAGTTTGGCTTGCATCAGGTTGTACAATTTTAGGACCTTGTAAGATAGGTGATAACGCGGTGGTGGCGTCAGGAGCAGTAGTGGTGCCGAATACTAATATTCCGTCAAATGCTGTTTATGCTGGAATTCCAGCAAAAAAAGTAAAAGAAATAGAAACAAACACCAAAAAAGAAAATTCATATATTTTACAAGCAATGGAGAGGGAAAAAGGTGTATTGTTTATAGAAGGATGGTCTGATAAACGAGGAACAATTTATAATGAAAAAATTATAATGGGACATATATATGAGAGAACAAATGCAATTATATATACATTTTTGAAACAAATAAAGGTGCTTATACACAAAAATATAGAAGAACCTATAGAAATTTCTGTTAAATGGAAGGATAAGGTAATAAAAGAAAAAATTGAAGAAAATGACATGACATTTTATTGGAGTATTGAAAAGAATGATAGAGAAATTAATGAATTAAAAGTTAATTGTTCAGAAAATGCAATAGACAAACTGTTGATTTGTATATTGTAATTGAAACAAGAATATAAGAAATATTGCAAATAATTTATAGGAAAGTACTGAAAATATAGTATTAAAAAAGAGAATATGAAGATGTTAAAGTATGGGAGGATGATATGGTAAAATTTATCATTGGTTCAGGAAAAAATGTTGATGTGGAATCAGTTATGGAAAATATAAATAATTATATCAATTTGGAAGATTTGAATGGAATAGAAAATAGTGGACAAAGATATTTGATTAAAAAAAGCTATGATGAATTAATAGAAAATGCAACAAGAATAAATGAAAATTATAAATTGGAGATTAATAAACCAATTAACGTGATCGGAAAATTTCCTCGATTAAAGAGTTTTATTATGAAATTAGTTAGAAAGACAGTACGTTGGTATATGAATGACGTAGCACTTCAACAGACGGAAATTAATGCATTGTTAACTAGGTATATTAATCAGGTCAATAATGTTTTAGGAGAAATGAATAAGGAAATTATTCAGTTGCAGAAAAGAGTAAAAGAACTTGAGAACGAAAAAGAAAGTAGGTAATATAACGATATGAGAAAAGTATCAATTATTATATTGACATGGAATGGACTTGATTATACAAAAAAATGTTTAGATTCTTTGAAGAACAGTGTTATTAATGAACAAAATGTAGATGTGTATGTAGTTGATAATGGAAGCGAAAGAGACACAATACAATATTTACAAGCGATTAAATGGATTACCTTGATTCAAAATGGTGAAAACCTTGGATTTGTAAGGGGAAATAATGTCGCAATTGATCAAATTAAGTCAGGTGATATTGTTTTATTAAATAATGATATTATTATAACGCAGATGAATTGGTTACAACAATTACAAGAAACAGCTTATGAAGATGAAAAAAACGGAGTTGTAGGATGTCGACTTATAAATGAAAATGGAGAATTTTTGCATGCAGGTACATATATTTATCCAGAAACTTTTTGGGGACAGCAAATTGGGGGAGGACAAAAGGACATAGGTCAGTATGCAGAGGATCGAAAGGTACAGGGAGTGGTATTTGCATGTGCATATATAAAAAGAGAAATTGTTGACAAAATAGGGGGATTAAATACAAGGTTTTTCTCTTATTTTGAAGATACGGATTATTGTTTACAAGTAAAAAAGTGTGGATATAATGTGGTATGTTGCGGAAAAGTTACACTTATTCATTATCAAAATGTATCTACGAATGTAAATGATGTAAATTTTTCTGATATGTTTTTAAAATCACAAAAGATTTTTAAAAATATTTGGAAAAATGATTTGGAAAATCGTTATACAAAACGTATGGCATGGAATTCTATAATGAATTTTCCATCGGGATATGCTGTTTCAGCAAAAAATTTAATGCTTGCACTTGATCGAAAAGATGTAGATGTAAGGTATAAATATGTATATGGAAAAGGAACACCATTTCCAGTAGAAGAACCTGAAAATGGAGATAATTATATAGCTAACATAATTAGGCAGAGAAAATTTGACAAAAGTATTCCACAAGTAGTATATGGTCAAGGTGATGTGTTTTATAGAAATGATGGAAAATATAAGATTGGCTACACGATGCTTGAGACAACAGGAATACCAAAAGAATGGGTAAAACAGTGTAATATGATGGATGAGGTTTGGGTACCATCTCATTTTAATGAGAAAACTTTTAGAGATAGTGGGGTGAAAGTACCAATTCATGTTATTCCATTAGGTGTGGATCCAAGTTATTATAGTCCAAACATTGTTTCTTATAAAAATCATGATAAGTATACATTTTTGTCTGTTTTTGAATGGGGAGAAAGAAAAGCTCCCGAAATTTTATTAAAAGGTTTTTCAAAAGCGTTTAAAAATACGGATAATGTTGTATTAATTTGCAAAGTTATAAATAATGACGGTGGCATAAATATTGATGAAGAAATAAGAAAATTAAATCTACCTAAAAATGGTCCGGAAATTATATTTTTATATAATACAAAATTTGCGGATTATGAGATGTCTACATTATATCGTTCAACAGATTGTTTTGTGATTCCAACAAGAGGAGAGGGATGGGGAATGCCAATATTAGAGGCTATGGCTTGTGGATTGCCTGTCATTGCAACTAATTGGAGCTCTCAAGTGGATTTTTATAATGAAAAAAATGGGTATCCCATTGATGTTGAAAAATTGATTGATGCGAAGGCAAAATGTCCGTATTATGATGGATTTAAGTGGGCAAATCCGAGTGAAGAACATTTAATTTATCTTATGAGATATGTTTATGAACATCAAAATGAAGCAAAAAATAAAGGTTTATATGCTGCTGAAGAAGTGAGAAAAAAATGGACTTGGGATGCAGCCGCAGATAAGATTATAGATAGATTAGATAAAATAAATAAAATTATATAAATAGAAAATAGGGAGAGACAAATGAAGAAAACAGCATTAATTATGGCGGGTGGAAGGGGAGAACGTTTCTGGCCAAAGAGTCGTAAAAATTTACCAAAACAATTCCTATCATTGACAGATGATGGAAAAACAATGATTCAATTAACTGTGGAACGTATTCACTCATTGGTCAATATAGAGGATATCTATATTTCTACGAATAATGACTATAAAGATTTAGTTTTGCAACAGTTGCCGGGAATACCGGAAGAAAATATTCTTTGTGAGCCGGTGAGAAGAAACACAGCACCATGTATCGGACTTGGGGCAGTTCATATTGCAAAAAAATATGAGGATGCATTGATGCTTGTATTACCATCAGATCATTTGATCAAATATAATAAAATGTTTTTGAATGCATTGGAAGATGCATGTGTGGTTGCTGAAAAAGGTGAAAATCTTGTAACCATCGGAATCACACCGGATTATCCAGAGACGGGATATGGCTATATTAAGTTTAATCCGGATGAATCGGAGGGAAATGCATTTGTAGCGGAACGTTTTGTTGAAAAGCCTAGTCTAGAGGTGGCAAAAGAGTATTTAGAGACAGAGGAATATTTATGGAATAGTGGAATGTTTGTCTGGAAAGTTTCTACGATATTAAAGAATATGAAAAAGTTTTTACCGGATACATATGAGGGCTTACTTGAAATTCAAAATGCAATCGGAACAGAACAACAAGACATGGTTTTAGAGAATGTTTTTTCGAAGTTTGAAGCGGAATCTATTGATTATGGAATTATGGAAAAAGCGGATCACATTTATATTCTGCCTGGGACTTTTGGATGGGATGATGTCGGTTCATGGTTGGCAGTTGGGCGTATCAAAAAATCGAACGAGGATGGAAATATTGTAGAAGGAAATATTATTACTGTTGACAGTAAAAACTGCATTATTCAAGGTGGAAAGAAACTTATTGCAACAGTAGGTGTCGAAGACTTGATCGTTGTTGATACTGAGGATGCAACCTTGATTTGCGATAAAAACAGCGTTGGAAACATCAAAAAAATTTTGGAAAATTTGAAAATTTGCAATAGAGATGAATATATTTAATAAGGAGAACAGAGATGAAAAATGCATTAATTACAGGAATTACAGGACAGGATGGATCATATTTAGCGGAACTTTTGTTGGAAAAGGGATATAAGGTATATGGAATTATGCGCCGCAAGAGTGTCGTAGATTATGGAAATGTAGATCATATTAAAGAAAAAATTCATTTTATCTATGCTGATATGACAGATTTGGTATCTTTGGTAAAGGCAATGCAAATTTCACAGGCCGATGAAGTTTACAATCTTGCAGCTCAATCTTTTGTTGCGACTTCTTGGGATACTCCGATTGGAACGGCAGAAATTGATGCTTTGGGTGTAACAAATATGCTGGAAGCAATTCGAATGGTGAAACCTGAAGCGCGATTTTATCAGGCATCTACATCCGAAATGTTTGGAAAAGTTCAGGAAATCCCTCAGACAGAAAAAACACCATTTTATCCAAGAAGTCCATATGGAGTTGCAAAGTTATATGGACATTGGATTACAAAAAATTATCGAGAAAGTTTTGGCTTGTATGCTTGTGCAGGAATTTTGTTTAATCATGAATCGGAAAGACGTGGAAAAGAGTTTGTTACAAGAAAAATTACATATTCTGTAGCGAGAATCAAAAAAGGCATCCAGGATCATGTAGAACTTGGAAATCTGGATGCAAAACGTGATTGGGGACATTCAAAAGATTATGTAAAAGCAATGTGGCTTATGTTACAGCAAGAACAGGCAGATGATTATGTAATTGCAACTAACGAAACCAGAACAGTGCGTGAATTTGTAGAGACTGCTTTTAAACATGCAGGAATTGATATCGTATGGGAAGGAAAAGGAGTGGATGAAGTTGGAAAGGATAAAGAAACTGGAAAAATCCTTGTGAAAGTAAATCCGCAATTTCTTCGCCCGGCGGAGGTAGAATTACTTTTAGGAAATCCGGAAAAAGCAGAAAAGAAACTTGGATGGGAGCGAGAAATCTCCTTCTCTGAATTAGTAGAGCGTATGATAAAAAACGATATGGAGCTTGTGGAAAAAGAAGTAAAATTTGAAAGCTTATAATATATTACAAAAAGAATGCTTCTAAAATTAGGGGCATTCTTTTTCAGCATGGAGACCAGCTATGAAAAGTCAACCATAAATTAGCAAAAAAATTTCTTTTTCATATCGGTGGTAAAAAAGGGTAACTTTAATAGAGCTCCCTTAGGGTGCTTTTTC
>ERZ779842.458-NODE-458-length-44847-cov-4.102206_pt1 | contig 44847 bp, 36 predicted proteins | sample MGYA00511095_ERZ779842 | MGnify/ENA primary metagenome ERZ779842 (study PRJEB29588, sample SAMEA2154036) | human gut metagenome | biome: human gut; feature: human-associated habitat; material: faeces | place: Denmark | collected 2008/2010 ... | reverse complement strand
TATACAGTACCTAACCTCTTCAATACGGGATTTTATTGCCTCATTTTCATTAATTATGAGATTGTTTATTGCAGTTTCTATTCTATCCATATTACTCATATTCAAATTCTTAATATCTAAAAGTTGTTCTAGCGACTAATGATTAATAATACATTTCAATATACTGATAAGCTTTATCAAAAACTTCCTGGTCTTTGATTTGATAATTAACCCATAGGATAGAACGTAATTTCTTTTTAATCTCTCGTTGAGCTGTAATACTCTTGAATGCGTCTTTAAATTTGCGCACAATAGCCACTACATTTTCATCTATATCTGCAACGACACGCTCTACAATTATAGGAGTGTCTTCTGTCTTTATGGATTCAAATAACTCCGTAAGAGCAGCTTTTGCTTGTTCCCTCTTATCAAGAGGTTGATTTGAATTTTTTTCTTCCTCAAGAACCTCTTTGGCAAGAGTTAGCAATCCACGGAGGAAATCAATACTAGTTATAAGATTCTCCTCCATATGACGACGCAGTTCATCCAACTTTTCGGCAAATGCTTTGTAGTTGGGATCTCCATGATGCTCACCTAATCTCAAACGGAGCATCTTTTCGACCTCAAGTATCTTTTTAGGATTATCTTTCGCTTGCTCCAACACCATATCAATAACATCTCCATCTACCACAAGATCTTCAAGAGGAGTACCTATATCGATTGTATCAATATTACGATGAATTATCTCTATAGTTTTAGCACCCAATAAAGTCCATATAAGTGAACCTCCAGTACTAACAGGACGTACACTTTGATATACCTGAGCCAGCCAAGTATAATCCGCCTGATAAGCAGCCAGCATTGCATCCGGGCTTACTGTTTCCCAAGCTTTAGCCAATCGTGAAAAATGTTTTGCAAAATTCGTTTTTGTAGACTCATCAAGTAAACATTGCTGGGCAGCTTGCAAACCTTCCCAACCACCGATTGTCCGGTCTACACCAGGGAAAAAGTCAATACACTCTTGCAAAAATTGAGGTATCAACACTTTTATCTCATCAATATTCTTTACAACCGTTTTTACCGTCTCCTCATCAAAAGCAAGGCTTTTGGCTACATTATCAAATACACCAACGAAATCTACAATCAGACCACATTTCTTATCAACATTGTACTTTCTATTTGTACGACAAATAGCCTGCAACAGCGTATGGTCTTTCATCGGCTTATCAAGATACATACATTGCAAAATTGGAGCATCAAAACCTGTCAACAGCTTTGAAGTGACAATCACCATTTTAATCGGTGACAATGGATCACGGAATTGGTCAAGAAGTTTTCTTTCTTGTTCTCTATCACGACGGTATGCCTTATACTCATCAGCTTTATCGCCAGCCGTATGCATAACGATAGTGGTTGCATCTTCCGAACCCAAAAGAGCATCAATCGCTTTCTTATATTTCACACAGCAGTCTCGGTTATATACCACGACTTGAGTTTTCATTCCAGTGGGCTCTACATACTCTTTGAAGTGATTTACAATATAACGTGCGACATCGTTAATTCGCTTCTCCGCTGTAAAAAATGCTTCAACAGAAGTTCGTTTTACTAATTCGTTCTTTTCTTCCTCTGATATTTGATCGGTCAGTTCATCAAACTCTTCTTGTAATTGAGCTTCGTTAAGATGCATCTCTACCGGCACTGTTTGGAAATTCAATTCAAGCGTAGCTCCATCTTCAACAGAATTTTGGAAAGTATATTTTGAAATATATCCACCTTTTTCTAAATCCTCATCAGCACCAAACGATTGAAAAGTATTCTTATCTCGCTTGTTGATAGGCGTTCCGGTAAGGCCAAAGAAAAATGCATTAGGTAGTGCATTGCGCATTTTTTGTCCTAAATCCTTTTCCTGAGTTCGGTGTGCTTCATCTACCAATAAAATGATATTATCTCTTTCATTCAGTACACTATCAACATCTCCGAACTTGAAAATTGTCGTTATCAAAATCTTGCGCTGATCCTGCTTAAAAAATGCAACTAACTCTTCTTTTGTCTTTGCAGGTTCTATATTGGGAATATCAGCACGAGTAAAATCGCCCGTTATCTGATCTTCCAAATCAATACGGTCATCAACGATAACAACAGTGGGAGCATGTAATTCGTTCTGCAAACGTAATTTTTGGGCAGCGAATACCATCAACCATGATTTTCCCGAACCCTGGAAATGCCAAATAAGACCTTTCTTCGGACCTTGTTTCTCACGATATGTGTTTAAGACACGCTGAACAATAGCTTCACCACCTAGATATTGTTGATAACGGCAAACTATTTTTATTTTTTTGCCTGATGATGTTCCTGTAAAAACACTATAGTAACGATATATGTCAAGCAGTCGGTTTGGTTGAACCAACCCCATTACGTTACTTTTAACCGACTCTATTGTACCATGCTGACGACTTTCATCTTTAAACCAAGGTCCCCATTTGTCAACAGGGGCACAGATGCCGGCATATTGAAGTTCTTTGCCTTCTGTAGCAAAGGTTAATATATTCGGAACAAACATTTCTGGAATGCTCTTTTCGTAATGCAGCATATCAATGGCTCCGTCAGCCCATGTTATCTGAGGGCGAACAGGAGATTTTACTTCACCAACACAAACCGGAATTCCATTTATCAGATAAACCAAATCCAAACGTTTACCTCCTTCAACAGAACTACGTGGAAACTCCCATTGATTGGTCACTACACAATAATCTTCGACCGCATCTTCGCTAAAGAATCTGATAGGTATATATTCACCACCCTTTCCAAAAGGCTCTGTGTTTTCATTAAATAACAATGTACGAAAACGGTCATTGGCAGTCACCAATTCATCATAATTACCTCCACAAGTAATAGCAGCACGGAGTTTATAAATAACTTGCTCCGCTTGTTGACGTGTTATTGGATTTAACCTGACAAGAGCTTCCAATAGCCATGATTCAACAAGGACAGAATCAGAACTACGAGGTATATCCTGTGACTTTACATACTGCCAACTACTTTGGGTTGCAGCTTCTATGAGCATTTGCTCCACTGTATTGTCTTCGTTAAACATATCTATGATTTTTATTGTTATCAATTTAATAATTAAGCGATTTTCCTTAATTCGTCACTCTGTATGTCATTCAAATATACTAAAGCTTTTTGAATGACAGATTTTGATTTGTCGGCTTGTTGAGCAATGGCTGCAAAGTGATGCTGAGATTCAATCGGTGGGATTGGTATTATCACATTGCCAAGATTTCCACGGCTAACTCTAAGTCTTGTCGTTCCTGTCTTTATTTTGTTTATTTGGCTCGCATAAAGAGCTGTTTTAGAAAATGAAATAAGAAACTCTGGAAGTAAAGTTGCATTCAATCTAACAATAGTGCAATCCACTGCTGTTATTGCCTTACCAATCCCTTCCGGTACAATACAAGCTCGACCAATAGGATCTGGCAATCTAGAAATCAGAATATCACCAGGCACAACTTCCGTACAATTAAGTTTTTTGAAGGTTTCTTCTGTTATATAGCGACTTTTGTCTTCCCTACCCTTGAAAAATCCAAATCCAACATTACCTGTTTGAATAAGGCGTATTCCGTTATCTGATTGATCTTTAGATTCAATCCAATCACCATCAATAAAAGTTGCACATAATGATGAAAGCGTACCTTGAGATTTACAATTTCCAAACATCTCGATAAATTGCGATTTCACCATTTCATCAGTGGCAACAAGTAGTTTTTTATAGGCTTCCTTCAATCTATAGGCTGCCCATAATTTATCAGCAAGAATTTTTTGTTCCTCTAATGGAGGTAATTCGAACTCATAATCAGCCAAATGCTCCCATTTTACACGAGGTGATAGAGAGCCAGCAGAGCCTCTATTAGCATAATCAAAAAATACAGGTGTTTGAATTATGAAAGGCAATAACTCAGGCACCATTTTCCTTTCTATTGCTTGTATTACAGTTATGTCGCCTGAGCATATACCATCAAATTCAGCAATTGCAGCCTTACGTTGATAAGCTCGACGTCTACCAAATAAGACTTGTCCCTTTACAAACCTTTTTGAAAAAGTATTATCTGTATTTATATCATATGCATCAAAACGTATTTCATCAGGGATAAGATGTTCCAAACCAACTATAGGAACATCCTGTTTACTTTTTGTCCATTTAAGTCGACTTTCACGAGCGACATCACCTAATTTTACTACACCCATATTATTTAATCAACTTAATTAACTCATCCATTTCATTTATACATTGACTATGAGAGGAAATCCAAACATTTATAGCATCCTCTTTAGAGACAGTAAGCGCATCCTGTAGTACACTTTGATATGCGTACAATGATATATTCAGATTAAACTTCTTTTCTCTAATTTCATCATTACTTACAATTCTTGAGAAGCCATCCAATTCTCTATTTTGTTGGTATGCATTTACAATCCTTTGTATATGCTCTGCCAACAACATACTCTCTGCATTTTTTCTTGTAACTTCATTCACAGCATTTATCATCAAAACTCGATTCTTTTTGCTATTAGCCTTTGAGCAGTTACATATTAATATGCAAGCTTCCATAGGAGAATTATAAAACAAGTTTGCTCCCAAACCTATTATACAATCAAGTATATCCATTTCAACGAGTTTCTTTCGTAATTCTAATTCTTCATCACGAAATAGTACACCATGGGGAAAAAGAATCGCACATCTTCCCTGAGTTTCATTCATTGAAGCTATGATATGCTGAAAAAATGCATAATCAGCTCTTCCTTGCGGAGGCGTTCCCAAGAAATTACGTCCCCACTTATCATTCATGAATTTTTCACGATTCCATTCTTTGATTGAATAAGGAGGATTTGCCAGAACAATGTCGAACTTACGAAGATGGCTGCCATCCAAGAATGCAGGATGCTCCAACGTGTCAGCACATACTATTGAAAAATCCTCTACGCCATTCAAATAAAGATTCATTCGTGCAATAGAAGAAGTCAATCCATTCACCTCCTGTCCGAACACCTGCACACTCTGCCACTCTTCACCTTTGTTACGCAGATAGTCTAAGCATTTGACCAACATACCACCAGAACCGCAAGTCGGGTCATAAATACTTTCATTCGGTTGGGGTTGCAGTATCTCAGCCATAAGTTGAACGACTGTTCTATTCGTATAGAACTCCTGAGCAGTATTTCCAGCATCATCGGCAAACTTTCCAACAAGGTATTCGTATGCCTGCCCCATCTCATCGGCAGGACATGCTTTCAGACTCAATGTATATTTAGAGAAGTCCTCAATCAACGAAGTAATGATGCTATCGGGCATCTTTGCCTTATTGGTCCAACCATCCTTAGGTCCAAATATCCCTTCCAATCCTCCGATTTTTCTGCCATCCATTTCCTTAGCAGGATTGGCTTGCTCAATAGCAATAAATGCTTCGACTAATTTATTGCCAACATTTTCCGTTACTTCACGAACATCTCTCCAGTGCGCACCATCAGGAATGCGAATGGGGAGATCCTCTACTTGCATACCTGCATACTCAACTCCTCCTTCACACACAAATCCTTCAAACTGTTCATCATAAACATCGGAAATGCGTTTGAAAAAAAGCAAAGGGAAAATATACTCTTTATATCCAGCCGCATCAATCTGGCCACGCAAATGAGTGGCAGCTGCCCAAAGAAAACCTTTAAGTTCATCGAGCGTAATAGGGTCGTCCGGATGACGATATTGTTTTACTTTTTCTGCCATATTGATTATGCGTTAATGAGTAATGAAAATTCTTTCTCCAATCGCTTCACATCTTCGTATGCTTGTTTGAACTCAGCCAACACTTCCACATAAGGACGAATTTCCTCCTTGTGGTAAACAACATAGCGATTGGGCGAAAGATTATACTCTTTATCTCTTATCTCCTGCAATGTAACGATTCGAGAATAGTCCTCTTCATCGGAGTAATTTTGATAAAGTGAATATAACCTATCTATATCATTCTCTTCTAAAATATTCTGCGCTCTCTTTTGAGTTAGAATTTTGGAACCATCTATCATCAAAATCCGTCCGGAATGATGAGCCGGTTTCATCCTTCGTATTATCAAGAAACACGGAGATAGTCCAGTTCCATAAAACAATTTATCTCCTAATGTAACAACGGCTTCTATCAAATCACTTTCCACTAATTGCTTCCGTATTTCTGCTTCTTGATTTCCACGAAACAGAATGCCTTGTGGCATTACAACAGCCATACGCCCCTTGCCAGAGGACATAGAACATATCATATGCTGAATCCACGCATAGTCACCACAACTATCACTCGGTGTGCCATAGATATTGCGCTTATATTTATCTGAACTCCATTCCGTTGCTCCCCAATTTTCAAGAGAAAATGGAGGGTTTGCTATAACACAATCGAATTTGGCGATATTACCACCTTGAAGAATTTTTGGGTCTCTCAATGTGTCGCCTTGCATTACATTAAAATCAGATGCACCATGCAGGAATAGATTCATTTTAGCAATGGCCGCATTCACGACATTCTTCTCTTGTCCGAATATACTTCCACAGCAAAGAGAATCATCGTGCATATATCGTATAGCTTCGATAAGCATTCCTCCACTACCACAAGCAGGATCATATACAGTTTCCCCCGGTTGCGGGTCGAGAATATGCACTAATAATCTCACAACAGAACGAGGAGTATAAAACTCTCCAGCTTGAGCCTTACTATCATCGGCAAACTTCTTCAATAATATTTCATAAGCATCACCCATTAAGTCCGCAGGGTAATCCTTATTACCAAGTTTTCGTTTTGATAGATGTTCTATCAGGTCACGAATCTTGCTATCATTGAGTATTGCTTTGTTAGTCCATTTTTGAGATGAAAACATAGATAGCACCCCATACAATGTATCTGGGTTTGCTATCTCTATCTGCCTCATAGCACCGACTATGGCAGCTCCAAGATTTTCTGTACGCTCTCGGACTTCTTGCCAATGACAACCATCAGGAATAACAAAACGATGTTGCTCTGGCAGAGATGCATACTCCTTATCACCACCACTTGATATTAAAGCTTCTTCTGTTTCTTCATCATAAACATCAGATATCCGCTTGTAATAAAGCAAAGGCGTGATATAATCCTTAAAATTATCTTGGCTTACAGGACCGCGTATTATATTACAGGCCTCAAACAAGAAATTGTATAAGTCCTGTGCACCTGTAAGCTCTTTATTTATTGTTTTTTTTGCCATCTAATAACTCTGTCAAATAGTGGATTTGAGATTCCTTTATTTCATTAACTCAACAACATCTTCCGGCAACATCACATTCTCGGAATCACCTTTCGGAGCGTTCTTAAGGAACAGCACCGGAACGATGGTGTAGTTCTTAGCAAACGGCAGCAAATTAGCTTTGCGGAGAAGTGCAGCAGTTAGCTGTTTGTCATTCTCCCCTGTTGTCCATTTGCATTCTCCGACCAACAGAGACTTTTTATCAAGCGATTCGGCCATTACATCGAACTCGACCTGTTCCGGCTTCTTATCCTCATTGAGAACAGAGCCCCACCAGCGTTTTGCTTTGCCATAAACTACTCCATTAACAAGATTTCCTGTTACGGCATCCCGACACAGTTTTTCCCATTGCATATTCACAGACTCAGAGAAATGAGCAGTCAAAGCTTGTTCGATCGGTAAGCGACGACCAAGTTCAATGAATGAACGATTAGGGACAACAAACTGATAGTAGAACGCCATAAACGGATCGGCAATCTTGTAGAGACTCTTTTTCGCATTCTTCTCATCAATCCCGAACGGAACATCTTTTTCCAAAAAACCGAGATCAACAAGTTTCTTCAATGGACGCGACAGATTAGTTGCAGGTTCATTGCATCGTGCAGCAATTTCGGAAAGACGGTTTGCACCAGTACCGATATAAGACATTATTGTCGAAGTCTTGACAATATCCTTAACATCATCCTGAAGCAGTTTTATCGGCTCCTCATAAAGAGCCCCATTTACAGAAAGGATATTATGCCACATGGCATCATCAAGCGAAATTCTGTTTTCCCTCAGTTCCCAATAGCGCGGCACACCGCCCCATACAGCATACTCTTCAATAGCGTTCATCGCATTAAGGTTCAATGCCTCCTGAATATAGGGTAAACGTATAGGTGTAAGTCTCATTATCTCATCAGCACGACCATAAAGAGGCGCAGTAGAATCAAGAAACAACCCATACATCATATTTTGTGACGAACCACAAAGCACCAGATTATACTTCAACTGTTTCTCATCAACAAGTTTCTGCAATACAGACGGCAGTTCAGGAGATTGCTCCACAAGATACGGAAATTCGTCCAAACACAAAGTAAAACGTTTGTCTGTTCGATAATTAACCGCACGAAACATCGACTCCCAATCGGGATACGACAACTTCTCAAAATCAGGGAACACCTGTGCTATCACTTTTGCAAGTAATGCCCTCTGATGTTGACCTTCCGAACGGTCTGCAAGGAAGTATACATCATTTTCTGACAACACCCTTTTAATAAGCGTTGATTTACCCAATCGTCTGCGACCATACATCACAACTAACGAGGATTTCTCTCTTGCAAGAGCATCCTTCAGTCGTGTTGCTTCATCTATTCTATCAACAAATTTCATAGCTCACATTATGCAGTGCAAACATAATGTTTTTATAGCATAATACAAAATTTTAAGCTGTATTTTTTATCCTGATAGAGTCATTATCGACTTATATGCAGAAAAAAGTGAGTTTTATCCCTTTTTTGATGCACGTTTCCTTGTCTTCAAACTCAAATCCTGTAATGTTTTCCCTAATTTGTCTTCTTTGGCCAACCACAGAATATCATCGTCAAGCTGTAAAACATACAACACACGCAAATATATTCCTATTGCCACTGTCGGCACACCTTTCTCTATTCGTGATACAGTCAACGGAGAACAGGTAACACGTTCAGCAACCTGAGCCACACTCAGATTCCTGCGTAAGCGAGCCAGTTTAATCTGTTCTCCTACAATCGACATCTTCTGCTCCAATTTTCGGGGCAACTTAGTTCCCATTGTATTCTTTGCCATATCAATACATCATATAATATGTAAAGATAACGCTTTCTATTTATTTAATGATGTATTAAAGATAATATTGCACGAACATTAACAACCATCACTTTCTACTATTACACTTAAAGTACCCGATACACTCTTCACACATCCAGCCGCACAAATACGCCAATCTATAGTAAAGTTTCCGCACTGCATTGCATCCACATATAATGCATTTTTAATTCTCAAAGAACGCTGCACATTGTGCACCAAATTTGAAGCATCTACATTGATACTATGTTTGGATAAATATTTCATCAAATCCCATGATTTTAATTGTGGTATGCTTAGACCACCTCGTGGATCAATATAACTGAATGCAAGTCCATTTCCATATTCGCTAAATTCCATTCCAACAAGAGGTGCTTTGGGTTCTATACCATTCATATATTTTACACTTCTCTCATTATACAACTGAATATGCTTTGGAAAAGCAAGAAAAATATTCATTTCGCCTGTTTCAGCATTTCCACTGTTGCTTATAATAAAACTCAACTCCTTTAATTGACCTTCTAGTAACTCACTCTCAAGTTTAAAGCGATAGAATCTTTCACAATAAGCATAAAATTTATCCAGTTCAATATTATGTTTCCTTAATTGGTCATCACTATAGATAGAGTACTGAAATCTATTCAGAGAGTTCAACATGTCATTAAAAATATCAGATGGAGAAATATCTTCATGAATTGTAGTGTGTATATTTACTTTAGGATTCTTGGACTTAATTTTTATCATTATTTCTTCCAGTTTTCTATCTACGTTCGATACACTTGGGGCTTTTATACGCAATACAGTCTCACCATTGGCAAACAGGATTTGAGGTTTTGGCTGACGATTTTTTAACTGTTCCAATTCCTTACGGCATCGTTCGTGCTCTTTCTCCTCTTCACTCTTTTCCTCAGAAATGAGATATTTGTTTGGCATCTTAGGAAGAAACTTTAATCCAAGATTCTTAGCTTTTATCAATAATGTATTGTCGTGACTTATCACAATAACATCATCCTTATGCTCAAACTCCAAAATAGAGCCTATTATTAAATCGTCACATACACTACGATTCAAGTGATACCTTATCAAAATTTCATCTGACGGATCATCTATTTGAACAAGGTTGATTTGTTTGTTATAATCATCATTCAAAAAATAACAGCCAAATTTTGAAGCAACCGCCTTTGCCCGGACTTTTATCTTGCTTTTCGGTCCATCTTTATACTTGTCAATTTCCTTTATTACTGTATAAGGTACTACTATTTCGTATTCTTTATCACCTATAATCGTTCCCCAATCAATCTGCTCAAAGTCAATGTAATGCAAGTATATATTTGTATCAAGAAGTAAATATTTCATATGCTAATTTTCGTTTATTATTAATCAACTCAACTTCTTATTAAAAGTTAACTATCAAGACTCATTTATTCATTCTAATAGCATTCTGTATACTCTCAAAAATTTTCACAATCTCCCTTTTATCTAACCCCACCTTTACCGCCACAGCAAATAAATCCTCTTTTGTGGGTTCGATACTATCATTGATTGAAGTCGTTCGTAAGCCATTAATTCCATCGCTGGGCAACAGGTCGTATGCCGGCGCAAAGTGCCAATCGTCGTCACGATAAATAAAGGCAAAATTCTTTGCATGGTCATCTTTATTGTCAATCAGATAATTGAACACCATAAGACGATACACTTTCCAAATTTCCGCTACATTGTGGGTCAATGCTGCACACACCTTAAAGATATGTAAGTAGTCGATACTTGGCAGCCGATAATCAGCACCTATCAACCCAGCAACACTTACCACATGTAATTTTCCATTCAGTATACGGTCAAATCGCTCCACGCCGAAATACTTATCCTCGAAAAGTCGTGTTTCCGGCATCTCAATTCCACACTCTTTAGCAAGAAGCGAATAACAGTATTCATCCTCACCAATCTGTTTGGAATCTCTCTTTGCCCGGAACTTCACCAACCATTCTTTCCCATCATAACGAGTAAAGATTTTGGGGCGTGCTCCCCCTGGAGAACCACCTCTATACTGGAACTCCTCAATTCCCTCTCCGTTATAATTGTCGCTATCAAGAATCTGTTCCGCCTCCAATGCCAATTTTTCAAAATCTGCGTATTCTTGCTTTGATACAACACTCTTGTCTGGACGAAATTCCAATGCGCCGCGTCCAGTAGAACCGACCAACGCAAGACGGTCAAGTAGTGACAGTGTTTGTGGATTGACCCCGTTCCGCTGCAGGTATCTATCAAGAATTAGCAATCCCCACCCATCAGGCAAACAATCATCAAAAACACCGAATCCACCATCAAACGGACGAGGTTTTGCTATAAATACCCCACTGCGCAATGGTAACTCAAACGGAGATATAGAAAAACCAGAATTGAGCCATTCTGCCGAATATTCAAATGCACATAAACTCTCTTTGGTTAAAGCCAATCTGCCAACCAGTCTATTATCATATATTACCTCTATCTGCTTTATGCTATTCATTTTTCTTCCCTCTTTTACGTATAACACTCTGCTCATTCAATACATCATCTAATGACTGATATTGCTTCTGCGCAAAAAGAGCATCAAAATCAGAAAGCGCATTCAAAGCAAATCCGACTTGAAGCAATCCTCTTAATGAAATCTCTCCCGTCTGCTCAAATCGGCGATAAGTGGCGAACTTGACTCCTGCTCTTGCCGCCAATCCTTCTTGGGTTAAGTCCAATTCAAGCCTCCGAACCTTGACTCTTGCTGCAATCTGCAAAGCAATATCACTTGGACTTGAAATATTAAAAGTTACTATATTATTCATAGTGCCCATATTTACCAATCAACAAACAAAATATTATTCAATGCAAAAATAAGACTTATTCTTGAATATACCGCCAAATTCAGAGTTTATTTACACCTCAAAATGAAGAACAACTTTACTTTATCCCCGTATTCATATATACGTGCATTAAAGTAAAGCTAACAGAGGGAGAAAAAGAAATGGCTTCGCCATGACTGAGTCAAACCAGACCTACAGACATTCTCTTTTGGCTGCGAAAAATAGAAATAACCTAAATCAAAGACAGAGCAAAACACAATTCCGACCAAGGCATAAAATGATGACAAGAGCCAACCCCAAAATCTGTAAAACCATCTCTGATTTTGCAACTCGAATCGGCGAAATAATCACCGATATGCCTTATCTTTGCGAACCGGAGGTTTCGGAGCAAAAGAGAGCCATTTTCTCTTTTTCCCTTCGTTTGAAGATAAACTAAGGTTAAAAGTGTTAAATCTTCGATTTTTGACGAAAAAACAAGTAAATTTTCGAGCAGTCTATCTTTTAGGCTGTAAACTATTGATAATCAATTAGCATAATATGCTGTATTGGTAAGTAAGAAGCGCATACTATCATTGCTGCAATAAAATAGATCGTTTAAAGAAATCACTATGCCCATTATAGAAATATCATCCTTAACAGACTCCGGAGTAGAAATATTCAGTACCCTCACCGAAGCTCAATTACGGAATCGTATCGAGCCTGATAAGGGATTGCTTATTGCAGAAAGCCCCAAAGTTATCCATGTAGCTCTGAATGCTGGTTATGAGCCTTTAGCCCTCTTGTGTGAACAGAAGCATATCACTGGTGATGCCGCTGGCATCATTGAACGTTGTGGTGATATACCTGTCTATACCGGTGAAAGAAAGTTACTTGCCACATTGACCGGATATACACTGACGCGCGGTGTCCTCTGTGCCATGCGTCGTCGGGCACTACCAAGTGTAGAGGAGGTGTGTCGGAAAGCCCGGCGGATCGTAGTCATTGAGGGCGTGGTAGACGCTACTAATATCGGAGCCATCTTCCGTTCCGCAGCCGCCTTGGGGATAGATGCTATATTATTAACACGCAATTCTTGTGATCCGTTAAACCGACGTGCAGTCAGGGTTTCGATGGGTTCTGTCTTCCTGATACCATGGACTTGGTTGGACGGTTCTCCCAATGAGTTGCGCAAACTGGGTTTCCGTACAGTCGCTATGGCACTCACGGAGAAATCAATCTCTATCGATAATCCTATCTTAGCAACCGAACCCAAGTTAGCCATCGTAATGGGAACAGAGGGGGATGGTCTTCAAAACGAAACAATTAATGAGGCGGACTATGTAGTCCGCATTCCTATGGCAAACGGTGTCGATTCTCTCAATGTAGCCGCCGCATCCGCTATTGCTTTCTGGCAACTTCGCGTTCAAAATGACGCAATTCTGCCACCATTACCGGATGATGTACATATATGATTACTTAATTCCTACTCACACCTACAATACGTATTTGCGCCACAGGAACAGCGAGGCAACAACTTTTCCATCAATTCACTCCGAAAGAACTCATACAGTTCTTTATGCATGATGTCATATAGTGCCCTAACCCGTTCTTCCTGCTCATCTTCTACATGAATTCCTCCCTGAAAGGGATCTGTAAAGTTGAAAGAAACGTATTTTCTCACTACACTCTGCATTTCCTTTTGCACTTCCTCCGCTTCCGGACAAAGGGTAATGACATAATCCCATGTCTGTTGGGCATACGTCGCAACGTCACAGGGCTTTCTACGCGAAAAGTCATATCCATTTTGTTCCATCACTTGGCAAACAACGTCAGGAACAGAATTTCCAGCCAAAATACCGGCAGTACTAATCTTCATCCCTCTACCGAAGGAGTTCAAAATTTCCTGTGCCATACGACTGCGGCACATATCATTATTACTTACTATCAGTATATTCTTCATACAAAAATTCTATTTTTATTTATTTCCTGATATAGCTACTTTAATAACCCCATCCAACTTGTTCTCGAAAATACGGTAAGCTTCCTCAATCTCATTTAATGGAAATCGATGTGTAATAAGAGGAGTTGTATCAATTTTACCTTCCTCAATCAGCATGAGAAACTCGTTACAATCGCAGCCATCCACTCCACCTGTTTTAAAAACCAAATTCTTGCCATACATATCAGGTAAAGGAAGAAGTTGTGGTTTATCATAGAGGGCTACAATCGTGACAATAGCATTAGGACGGGCACAATTCCAAGCCAAATGGAAGGAATCGTCACTCCCTGCCACTTCCAAAACGACATCTGCACCACCATGGTCACTGTTCTTGAGAACAAAATCCTTGCAGTTTTCCGGTTCAGTCACCAACACATCAGGATAATGCTCGCAGACAAACCGAATTCTTTCAGGAGACTTTTCACAGACAATAATGCGTTTGGGCTTCTTCAGCATCACACACAATAAAGTACAAATCCCAGTAGGTCCGGCACCGATGATAAGAACAGTATCTTCCGCGGTTATTTCCGAGATGCGTGTTGCCCAAAAGCCTGTTGCAAGCACATCACCGACAAACAAAGCTTGTTCATCACTCACTGTATCCGGAATACGATTCAAACCTTGATCCGCATAAGGAACTCTGACATATTCCGCCTGACCGCCATCAATTCGACAACCTAAAGCCCAACCGCCATTAGGATCAGTACAGTTATTCACATATCCATGCTTACAGAAAAACACTCACCGCAGAAAGTTTCGACATTCACAGTCACCCTGTCACCAGGCTTCACCGAAGTGACATCAGCCCCTACTTGTTCTACCACACCTACCATCTCATGCCCGACAGTTATTCCGGGCACAGCACGCGGCACACTGCCATGTTTAATATGAAGATCACTGGTGCAGATGCTACCAAGTGTTACACGCACGACTGCATCCCGTGAATCCTTTATTTCCGGTCTTGCTTTCTCCTGCAATTCAAACTTTCCGTGTTCAATATATGTGTATGCAAGCATAATATCCTCCTCGTTCATTAATATATACCTTGCAAAGATAATGATTTCATTGGCAAAACAAATCTCTTTTATCACGTTCAATACTCCCAAACCGAATCTCACTCTATATTTATAACAATACAAAGCTGAATAAAGTCATTCACTGTTTTTTCTACTTCAGCTTTGATATTCTGGAAAATATTCTTACTTTTATATCCTAAATAATAAATAAAAACAGCAGCATGACTTATTATATTTACACACAAGCCTATGATAGATACTTCCGAAAATCTGATTATTATAAAAGGTCAAATCAAGACTCCTGAAATAGAAAGTTGCCAAAATCATAATGGCAACTATAAGGTAGTATTCCGGAATGTTCCCAGTGCGTATACTTACAAAGAAGAAAATGTCCTTTGGCTGACTGATCCGGACAAACCGGACCCCAATAATTATCAAATAATCAGTAAAGGGAGAACTTTATCAAACATCAAAGCCTTATCTATTTTTAAGGCCGGATCACACAACTATTGGCACATTCGTTTTCTGAATGGTAAAGAGTATGATTACAGAGAAAAGGACTTAGAAATTATCGAATCATGCTTGGGAGAGAGTCGTTCGAAAAGTATATTCGAATATTTGAAGAAAGTTGCCGATGCGAACGAATTGAAAGCTGATGACGGAACGAAGCTATTGGCAAAACAATATGAAAAGATTCATTTCATCGCAAACAACAGAGCTATTGCTGTATATCTGAATCCTCAAAAATATAAAATGCAGACCCAGCCTGCCTCAACCTTGATTTTTCCTTTCGGTTGTAATGCAAGCCAGCAAAAAGCAGTCCAGGCAGCTTTTGAGAATCAAATCAGTGTTATACAAGGACCTCCGGGAACTGGAAAGACCCAAACGATTCTGAACATCATTGCCAATATCCTTGTGCGTGGTAAGACTGTTCAGGTAGTATCTAATAATAACTCCGCCATTGTCAATGTACTTGAGAAGTTATCCAAATACGATATGGGATTCATTGTTGCATTGCTTGGCAGCACAGCTAACAAAGAGAAATTCATCGAGACTCAAGAAGAGGAAAAACAATATCCGGAGCACTTTGAGTCATGGCATAATACGGATGTCGACCAACCTCAATTTCTCAATCAGATACATCATCAGACAGAAGAACTAAAAAGCATATTTTCCAAACAGGAACGCCTTGCCATGGCAAGACAGGAAATACAAGCTTTAAAAATAGAGTGGCAACATTATCTGCAAGAGTTCGGAACAAAAGAATTTACTCTCCAACAACGGAAAAGTTCCAGCTCGGCAGACCTTCTGAATTTATGGAATGAATGTCAGCAATTTGCAGAAAAAGAACAATCATCAAGTCTTCGGGGAATAGCTGCTTTTATTCAACGGTTGAAATGGTTCTTCTTTAAATTCAGGAGCAAAGCGATTTGTAAAATCCCCGATAAAAGTTTTTATAACCGGGAGATGAGTTTGATTATCGCCGACTTCCAAATCTTATTCTACCAAACAAAGTATGCAGAGCTGGAAGTCGAAATAGACATATTAGAAAAGGAGCTTGCCAACAAAGATGCAGCAGAAATGGCTAGACAAATGGCCGATACATCAATGAAATATCTAAAGAATCAGTTATTTCATACCTATGGCAATAATCATGACAAGCCCATCTTTACGCTCCCTGATCTAAGAAATAATTGGCGAGAGGTACAGAAAGAATACCCTATTATATTAAGTACGACCTTTTCATCATTAAGCAGTCTGCAACGAGATGCCGTATATGATTATATCATTATGGACGAAGCGTCACAGGTTTCCGTTGAAACCGGAGCTTTAGCCTTGTCATGTGCTAAAAATGCAATCATTGTCGGCGACACCATGCAACTTCCCAATGTGGTCACGGAAGAAAATAAGGAAAAGCTAAACTTTATCGCTAATGCCTGCCTGATTAAGCCGGAATATGATTGTGCCAATATGAGTTTTTTGCAATCCATCTGCAAAGTTATTCCGAATATACCGCAGACCTTGTTACGGGAACATTATCGATGCCATCCTCGAATCATCAACTTCTGTAATCAGAAATTTTACGGTGGAGATCTCGTCATCATGACACGTGATAAAGGAGAAGAGGATATCATTTGTGCCATACGGACAGCCAAAGGTAACCACTCCCGCAGTCACATGAATCAACGGGAAATAGATGTTATCAAAGAGGAAGTACTACCGAATCTATCTTATGAAACAGATGAAATTGGCGTCATAGCTCCATATAACAAACAAGTAGATGCAGTAAAATCCGCACTTGGAGAGGATATTGATGTCGCAACAGTCCATAAGTTTCAGGGAAGAGAAAAGGATGCTATCATTATGACCACTGTCGACGATGTCATTACTTCCTTTTCCGACGATCCAAACCTGCTCAATGTTGCTGTTTCGCGGGCTAAGTCACAATTCTATTTAGTCGTATCGGGAAACGAACAACCCAAAGACTGCAATATCAGCGATTTGATCGCTTATATCGAATATAACAATGGCACAGTTTCCACCAGTAAGATTCATTCTATATTCGATTATCTATATGAGCAATATACAGATGCCCGAATTGCCTATTTGAAGAAACACAAGAAAATATCCGAATACGATTCCGAAAATCTTACATTTGCCTTACTCGAAGATATCCTGAAAGAAAATATCAATATGCGTCATTTGAATATCATTTGCCATTTACCACTCTATATGTTGATTCAGGATTATTCTCTATTGAATGAAGAGGAAAGCAAATATGCTGCAAATATAAATACTCATATTGATTTTCTAATTTATAATCGTGTGAGTAAACAACCGGTATTGGCTATTGAGACGGATGGTTATGCATTCCACAAATCGGGGACGAGTCAGTCAGAACGTGATATTAAAAAGAATCATATTTTAGAGTTGTACGGAATTCCGTTAGTGAGATTGTCTACTATTGGTAGTAATGAGAAGAAAGTTATTGGAGATAAGTTAAGTGAAGTATTAAACTTGCATTAGAATGTTCATTGCAAATCATATTTTTTTGTTAGAATAGGAGTTTCTGCATATTCTAACAACCAAAAGAATAAATTTTACTCCAACTATAACAATCACATCAATAATAATGCCTACATTTACTTCTCATTTAAAGTACGACAGCACTATGGAAATTATTTTCTACTTTTAATACATTAATTAAAATGCAGATAAGATACAATACACATAACAATAAGAATCATCTGTTTTACAAAAATAGGCAGATAAATAAACCGTATTTCGACCAAATACTAAGAAATGAACAGGAAAGTATTAGGTTAACAATTCTACGCGACACACTTCTCCCGAAGCTGATGTCAGGAGAACTAAAAATTAACGCAACTGAAGTATTATAGATTACGATGAACAAGTCAATAAACATACTTGATAAAGAATATCTGCAATGGGTGAAAGACCTTTGCGGTCGCTATCGTCAAAGCCAAATAAAGGCAGCGGTGAAAGTAAATGTGGAACAGTTGAAATTCAACTGGCTTTTAGGTCGTGACATTGTTGAATTGCACGTAGAAGAACGCTGGGGCGAAAGTGTTATCACTCGATTGAGCAAAGATTTACGTGAAGCTATACCCAATGCGGCTGGTTTGTCAAAGAGCAATATTTACTATTGTAGGAAGTTTTATTTGTTATATAAGGATGCTCTGAAATCTTTCCACCAACTTGGTGGAAAAAATGAAACGGAATTATTCCACCAAGTTGGTGGAATATTTGAGGTCCCATGGAGACACCATTGCTTGATAATGGATAAAGTGAAAGACGATATAGCCAAAGCTCTGTTCTATGTTCACCAGACGGTGGAGAACGGCTGGAGTCGTAGTATGCTGCTCAATTTCATTAGCACCGACCTTTATGAGCGGCAGGGCAAGGCACTGACTAACTTTACAAAAACATTGCCCGATGCGATGAGCGACCTTGCACAGGAGTTGACCAAAGACCCCTACAATTTTGCTTTCACGGGTATAACTGGGCGTTACAATGAACGGTTGCTCAAAGATGCTCTACTGAATAACATTACCCGATTCCTGATTGAACTGGGTACGGGTTTCGCTTATGTGGGCAAAGAATATCGTTTGGAAATAGGCGAAACGGAAAACTTTATCGACTTGCTCTTTTATAATCTTTCGCTTTCCTGCTATGTGGTGGTAGAGGTAAAGATCGGTAAATTTGCTTTTGCCGACATCGGTCAATTAGGTGGATATGTAGTGGCTTGCAATCATCTGCTACGTAAGGAAGGACGGGATAACCCAACCATCGGTTTACTGATTTGCAAAGAGAAAGACCGCATACAAGCTCAGTATGCTTTGGAGTCTAGCAGCCAACCTTTGGGTATTTCCGAATATGATCTGGAGAAGTTCTATCCTGAAAAAGTGGAGGGTACTATGCCTACCATTGAAGAGATAGAAGCTAAATTAAGAGATAACTAACAATGAAACTAACGATTTAAACTGCTAAATTTTCAATCGACTGGCAGAAGAAAGAATCCGCCAGAGCAGGGATGCGCAAAATGATAAAGCGGTTGCTGAAGAAATATAAATATCCGCCCGAGGAAGCTGCTAATGCTTTGGAAACAGTCATTCGTCAATGCGAACAATGGACGGATAATGATGATTCAGAACCTCTTTATCAGAAAGCCCCGAAGAAATATGAGTTTCCTGAAAGCAGTTCATACACCATAGCTGCTGAACCAAACATCAAATACAATAATTTATTATTGAAAAATAAAAGCCACATAAGTATCATTATGGGAACGTACCGTTTGAGGTACCGGATAATTGGGTATGGACGACTTTGGGAGAAATAAGTAATTATGGCGATAGCATCAATGTTCAGGTTGACCGTATAAAAGATAATGACTGGATATTAGAATTAGAAGACATAGAGAAGGATTCTGCCAATATTAATCAATTCCTAAAGAAAAGCGAACGTAGTATAAGTGGTGTACGGCATCAATTTTATACAGGTGAAATTTTGTATTCTAAACTTCGCACTTATCTGAATAAAGTACTGGTTGCACCTAAAGAAGGATATTGTACGACTGAGCTAATGTCATTTAACACTTATGGAGTTATGTCGAATAAATTTGTTTGTCATGTACTACGCTCGCCTTATTTTCTTGATTATACTCTTCGATGTGGGTATGGTGTAAAAATGCCAAGACTTAGCACAGCAGATGCGTGTAAAGGAATGATACCTCTTCCACCATTAGGAGAGCAACAACGTATTGTGGCGAAAATTGAACGTTGGTTCTCCCTGATTGAACAAATTGAACAAGTAAAAAACGACCTACAGACTGCAATCAAGCAAGCAAAAAGTAAAATCCTTGACCTCGCCATTCATGGCAAACTTGTACCCCAAAATCCGAATGACGAACCAGCTTCGAAGTTACTTAAACGTATCAATCCGAAGGCTAAAATAACAAGTGATAACGAACATTATCCCTATGGTTGGCAATATACTATTTTGGGAGAGATATTTACTCACAATACAGGTAAGGCTCTTAATTCTTCTAATAAGGAAGGAATGATGAAAAGTTATCTGACCACATCCAATGTGCATTGGGATAAATTTGATTTTACTGTACTTAAACAAATGCCGTACAAAGAAAATGAATTGGACAAGTGTACTGTAACAAAGGGAGATTTACTTGTATGTGAAGGTGGGGATATTGGTCGTTCGGCTATTTGGAATTATGATTACGACATATGTATTCAGAATCACATCCATAAACTTCGAGCAAAAATAGATTTGTGTGTAGCGTTCTATTATTATGTTTTACTGTATCTAAAAGAGAATAATCTTATAGGAGGGAAAGGTATTGGTTTACTAGGGCTATCTTCCAATGCTTTGCATAAAATAAATGTCCCTTTACCACCACTTGCAGAGCAATATCGTATAGTTCAAAAGATAGAAGAACTTTTCTCAATCCTTGATAACATTCAAGAATCCTTAAAAGTGTAAGCAAATACACTTTTAAGGATTCTTGTAAAATTATTACCAATTCACTACTTTATCCACGATTTTCTGCTGTTCACTTGCAGTTCTACGAAGATAAATGCGAGTGGTTTCTATGCTCTCATGTCCCATGAGGTCTGCCAAAAGAGCAATGTCATTGAAGCGGTCAAGAAAATTTTTAGCAAAACGATGCCGGAATGAATGGGGGTAAACAACCTCTTTGTTCATTCCATATTTTGTAGCAAAATGTTTGAGTTGTGAGGCAATACCACGAGTAGTAATACGTTGTCCGAATCGATTCAGAAAAATATACCCTGAAACAAACCCTTTTTCTTTAAGCCATTTGACAGCTTCAATACGTAAGTTCTTCGGAATGTACAAACGGCGTATTTTCCCACCTTTGCTGTAAAGATCAAGATACCCCACTTGTATATGTTCCACTTTGATATGCAGCAATTCACTGACACGTGCACCGGTTGCAGCCATAAACCATATAACGAAATACCATTCTTCATAGCCGTCTGTTTTTAATTGTGCTTTCAGAAACTTGTAGTCAGCATCGCTAATTACGTTCTCCAAGAAATTCTTCTGTTGTACCTTTACAAACTTAACTTTTAATTTGTCTTGTTTCGCAAATTCCAAATACTTGTTGATACCTTGCAATCGCAGATTAACCGTTTGTGGTCTAAAGTTCTCAACCAAATAGCCCTTATAGGCTAATAGATTCTTCTTGTTCACTTCCTTATAATGAGTAAGGAAATAATTCACAGTCCATACATACGATGTGACAGTGTTCTTAGCCAGATTTGTTTTGACCAGATAGTTTTTAAATGTTGTTACCATATTCTCTTGATTTTAAATGAATATGGCAACAATATAAGAAGATGTATCGAACATTATGAGAACTTGCCTTTTGATGTACCTCAGAATTGGGCATGGACTACACTTGGCAATATTGGTAAATGGCAATCTGGAAGTACACCAAACAGGTTGAACAAAAATTATTATGGAGGAAATATTCCTTGGCTAAAAACTGGAGATTTGAATGATAAATACGTCACGTATATTCCAGAATATATTACAGAGAAAGCCTTAGATGAAACATCTGTGAAGTTGAATCCTAAAGGTAGTGTGTTGATAGCAATGTATGGCGCAACGATAGGGAAAGTTGGGATATTGACATTTCCCGCTACTACGAATCAAGCATGTTGTGCTTGTTATGTTTTTGATGAAATAGAAAGAATGTATCTGTTTTATTTTTTACTTTCTCACAGAGAAAAATTCCTTAGGCAAGGAGGTGGCGGAGCGCAGCCTAATATATCAAAGGAGAAAATAGTCAATACACATATCCCCATACCACCTCTTGCAGAACAAAAAAGGATCTTACAGAAAATAGAAGCATTGTTTGTTGCAATTGATAAAATAGCCGAGGAATTATAACTCTTCAGCTATTTTATCAAGAGTAGAGAACAGTAGACTAACTTTGTTTGCTATTCGCATTTGTTCCTCCAAAGGGGGAATGGCTATATCAATATCTTCAATAATCGATTTACTCACTCTTTGTTGTCCTACAACTCCATTAAAAGAATTTATGCACTGATTTATGAAGTAATCTGACTTGAAGAAGAAAAGTCCATACTTAGCATCAATACACTGAGATCTAAATATATAAAGTTCGGTAGTGCCAGCACCTATCCCATTTGGAAGGTCTTTCAGAATTATAGATTTCCTATTTTCAAGGCATGGTGAAATTTTGGCTACTGCAATGTCTCCATCTGCAAAGTGTGTAAAACCTGTTTTAACTTCATACCACTGTCTTGTCTCATATCTAAATGTATTAAAATAGCCATCAGAAATATTCGTCATTGATATAAAACCAGCTTTAGAACTATCATCAGCTTTGTTTCTTGGATTGATTTTAAATACTTCTTTTATGGATGCATAGCACCATCCATTAGGCAAGTTCTCATAATGTTCGTTATCACTTGTTATTTTAGCCTTCGGATTGATACGTTTAAGTAACTTCGAAGCTGGTTCGTCATTCGGATCTTGAGAAACCAGCTTTCCATGAATAGCGAGATCCAAAGTCCTATTTTTCAATTGTTTGATAGTAGTCTGTAAATCAACTTTCCGCTGTTCGATTTGGTTAATCAAGGCGAAACAACGTTGAATTTCTGTTACAATACGTTGTTGTTCAGCAAGAGGCGGTAATGGAATTGTAGTGTTTACAATTATTTCTTTTGAAATATTTGGTTGTGCTCCGCCTCCTCCCTTTGAAATAAACGTTGTTCTTTGTGATAAAAGGAAGTAGAATAGATATGATTGAATGACTGCATAATACTCAATACAAGCACAACATGCTTGATTTGTGGTTGCAGGAAAAGTAAGTATTCCCAATTTGCCTATTGTTGCTCCATACATGGCAATAAGAACACTCCCTACTGGATTGATTTTTGCAGAAGAATTTGCAACAGCTTCTTCTGTAATGCTCTCTGGGATATCTGTAATCAATCCATCATTTAAATCTCCAGTTTTAAGCCAAGGAATACTTCCTCCATAATAGGTCTTATTTGAACGGCTTGGTGTGCCTCCTGCTTGCCAAGTACCAATGTCTCCCAATGTTGCCCACACCCACGAATTCGGTATTTCAAACGGTACACATTCTAATTGCCGATAATGATACGTATCAGAAGAAGTCGTTTTCTTACTTCTCTTTATCTTCCCCTCCTTTATCAGACGTTCTTTCTCTTCCTTAATACGTTCAAGTAAAACAGACGCAGGTTCATCATTTGGATCTTGTGGGACAAGTTTTCCTCTAATAGCGAGGTCTAATATTTTCTGTCGTAGTTTCTTTGTATCCATTAGTCCTCGATATTTGCCATTAATTTTTGAAGTTCAGCCACCGCTTTACTTATGTTATCACTTTTCTCTTTGATAATAGCCATTAATTCTGATAATGAATAGTCTACTTCATCTCCCCCCTGTTTTATCCAAGATACATCAAGGCTGGTTTTGTCACGAGTTATTACTTCATCACAAGTATATTTACGCCAACGCCCATTTAGATTAGTCTCAGCATTATATGTTTCTACACGAGCATTTATATCCTCCGCATGATAACACGAAACGAAATCATCAAGATGATGCCGTTGCATCGGATTAGTAGCCAATGTATGCTTTACATCTGTACGATAATCATAAAACCAAATATCCTTCGTACTACTACCTTTTGTAAAGAATAAGACATTAGCTTTTACACCTTGAGCATAAAATATACCTGTTGGTAAACGCAAGATAGTATGCAAATTAAATTCTGAAAGTAGTTTCTTACGAATCACTTCTCCAGCGCCCCCTTCAAACAGTACGTTATCAGGCAAAACAACCGCTGCACGTCCGCCTGTTTTGAGCGAAAGCATTATATGCTGTAAGAAATTCAATTGGTTATTTTTCGTTTCAACATAAAAATCACTTCGATTAATGTCGACAGAACCAGAAGGACGGGTTCCAAAAGGCGGATTAGCAAGAATAACATTCACTAATATATCAGGTTCTTTTTCTAAAGAGTCCTGACATATAATAGGGCTTCGGTCAGTACCAACACCATGAAGATACAAGTTCATCGAAGCTAATGTAACAACCAAAGGAGTATTATCCGAACCATGCAGAGCTTTATTCCGCAAAAAATCCCGTTTGCCTTTGTCTTGTGATTGTTTTTTCATGTAGTCATAAGCTGCCAAAAGAAAGCCACCAGTTCCACAAGCCGGATCACAAACCGTTTCCCCAATCTGAGGACGCGTTACATCAACCATTGCCGATATAAGAGAACGAGGAGTAAAATACTGACCTGCTCCACTCTTTTTATCTTGTCCATTCTTCTCTAAAATACTTTCATAAATAGCCCCCTTAACATCACCATCCATTATAAGCCATTGCTCCTCATTAATCATTGTTATGACCTTCTTCAAATATACAGGCTTATCTATTTTATTTTGAGCTTTCGTATAGATAGTACCAATTAGATTATCCTGCTCACTCAGTATTTTCAATGTATTTTCATACTGGCCTATCAAATCAAGACCATCTAATTCTATCAAGTTTTCCCAACGATATCCTTCAGGTATGGCTGATTCTTCGTCAAGCAATTTAACGTTTTCATCATCCATTTTCAGAAATAACAAATAAGTCAGTTGGGTTATATAATCGGTAAATCCAATACCTTGACCCGCTAACGTAGTGGCAAGTGTCCAGACCTTTTTAGTCAGACCTTGCTCATTCGAATTTGATTTTGCCATATTAATTTTATGCTACTTTTCTATTATAAATTAAAAACTGAGATAATGAAACAATAGCCTCATTCACTGCTGCTATAGTACCAAACTTACGTATCATCTGAAGCGCTATTGTTTTATCATCTTCCTTTATTTCTTTTATTGTACAAGAACCATTCGCTACAATATAGTTCACAATCTGACGGATAGTATTCTTTTGAGCCTCAGTCATTCTACGCTGTATCTGCCCACACCACAATTCAAAACGTTGGGCAGCCATTGATGACAGGCTACGAAGTTCTGTCACCTGATGATAAGCATATCTGACTAACTGAATAATATTAGTCAAAGCTTCTTTTTCTTCTTTCGTCCCAAAATGTACTACACTGGAAGGGTTAATAATAGAATATGTATTCCATAATTGGGAAGGATTAAACTTGTAATTCTCCATTTTCATCCGATTCTCCAAATCCTTAAGCATTGCATAAGTGATAGGTTCTCCGTTATTATTATAAATAATACGTAAAGCCTCTATCTCATCCCTGTGTTCATTTACATATTGTTCAAACGCCTGAGTCGTGTCGTGAGCTTCCTCTATGGAAAATCCTTTCTCAATCAATGTATCTTCACCGGGCATTAAAATTGTGACAAATCCGGCGTTCAGAATACACAGATATTCACGGGCATCGGGATGAATAGCGAGAGGACGCACCAAGCCTTTCCGTTCGTTATTCGGTTCGTTTATATTCACATATTCCGGCAACAGATTATTATCCAAAGCTTCATATATACGAGATGCCATATCCCGCATATCTGTACCAGCCAATCTTATAAACTCATTCCTCTGTTCTTCATTTGCCTTATTATGTATTCTTGACAGACGGCTAGCCAACAATCGCAGATGTTCATCCAGCAGTTCACCATGAGAGATACGTTCTAAAAGTTGCCTTAAAGACAACAATGTTTCAGCATTGCTTCCCACTCCAGAAGTTGTTACATAATGCTCATGTTCTGTTACTCCCACTGCATCGACTAAGAAAAATAAATCTTTACTATGAGCATTTGGAGTAACATTACGAAGTTGCTCATCACCAATAGTACGTACTCCCCTACCTTTCATCTGAGTATAAAGAGAGTCAGACTCGACATCACGCATAAACATAACCACTTCCAAAGGCTTCACATCTGTTCCAGTAGCAACCAAAGTCACAGTTACAGCAATACGGAAGTCCTTATCATTACGAAAATGACGTATCAATTCATTACTATCTCCAGCCGAATAAGTGATTTTCTGCACAAACGTATCATCTTCACGTCCAAAGACCTCCTTCGCTATTTTAACAATATTACTTGCATGAGCATCATTCAAAGCAAATATTAATGTCTTAGGTAAATAGTCAAAATTAGGTTCTCTTTGGGGATCATTAAACATTTCTGTATAAACCGAATCTCTATATGTCTCTAAAATCAACTTTATTTGAGCAGGATTAATAATACTCCTATTCAGTTCCCGTCTTGTGTAAGTAGTCGTTTCCTGTGTTTCGATATTTTCAGTTTTACCTGTATAGCGGGTTATTTTACGTACTTTATCCCCCTCGCGAATTGCACCGCCATCTTCGGTTACTTGTGTTTTAATACGGAACACCCTATAATCAACATTGACACCATCAACTATTGACTTTTCAAGAGTGTAGTTCACTATTAAGTTGTTATTAAAGAAGGCTAATGTTTCAACAGCAGGAGTAGCTGTTAACCCAATCATTTTTGCAGAACTAAAATATTCAAGCACACTTCGCCAACTACCATAAATAGAGCGATGGCACTCATCAATAATTATCAAATCAAAGTAATCCGGGGGCAAGTTAGGATGAACTGGCAAATTCATATTTCTAGTGCCGTCGACAACATAATCCGCTTCATTATCATCATCTATAAAATCGTCTCCGGACAATAAAGAAAATAAACGCTGTATAGTAGAGATAACAACATTGACATCATTTGGGATTTTTGCAGTTTTCAATCTTTCTACTCCAAATATGGTATTAAACGGATCACCATTTTCAGTCAAACGGAATGTTCCAAATTCTCCTTCTGCCTGTTTTCCAAGATTATTACGGTCAACAAGAAACAAAACCCTCTTCATTGAAGTGAAAGCCAACAAACGATAGGCAGCCAAACATGCGGTATAAGTCTTTCCCGCTCCCGTAGCCAAAACCATCAATGCACGATCATGCCCGCTACGAAAACTATTTTCTAATTTTGTTATCGCTTCATACTGGCAATCCCTTAATCCTTTCCTTTTTAAGGTTGGGAGTCCTGCAAAATCATCTTTAAGTCCTAATAGTTTTACTATTTCTTTAGGAGAATGAATTTTATTCAAAGAAATATATTCAGAATCAACGTCACGGGTATCTCTGAATAACAGTTCCCTTCCATTTGACAAATAAACTAAAGGTAAAGGATTCATCCAAGCCTGACACCAATGAGGTACACCTCTAGTATATTTTTCAGCCTGGTCTGCCACAAATTCAGAATAAATTGACACAGATTCTTTCTTTGCTTCCAATACGCCAACAGCTTTACCATTTAAAAAAAGTAAATAGTCAGCTTCACGATTACCTTTCAGCAAGCCTTCCTCGACTGCTATAGCAGATACTTCAGGAGAATAATGATTTCTATCAACTACTTCCCACCCCGCATCATTAAGCATACGGTCAATTATTATTCGAGCCTTTTCTTCCGGTTTCATGTGTGTGTCTTTTTTTTGTAACTTCCGATAAGGCTATATTATCGGAAGTTACAAAAATAGGTAAAAATATAGAATATGAGAAAGAAATGGAGATTTTTTGATACATCACAACACAATTTCTCTATAAAAGATTCTTTGCATATCAGTAATATTTGTCCAAACGTTTCCCATTCCCAAAATAAAGCCCTACTTTTGTGAAGAATATTTTCCCGTATATTAACGTATTAACAATAATATCTCACAAATAAAATAAACCCTACAAGATGAAAGAAAAATCCGACAGCCCGTCTGTCCCCTACAATTTCTCCCGGTGTTTCAACGACCAATGCCCGCAAGCCTCGAAATGTTTGCGCTACATAGCTGCACAAAATGAAACAGCCGATTACCTTTATATCTCCATCGTTAATCCGGCACGTTATCCTGCGGATGGGAACCAATGCGAATGTTTCAAGACTGCTGTCAAAGTTCATGTGGCATGGGGACTTAAACAGTTGCTTAACAGAATTCCCTATGAAGATGCGGTCAGTATCAGAATACAAATGGTCGGACACTATGGAAAAACGGGATATTATCGGTTCTATCGTGGAGAACGGGGGCTTATGCCTAAAGACCAAGCCTACATCAAACAGCTATTCCGTAATAAAGGGATAAAAGAAGAACCAACTTACCAACGTTACACAGAAGAATATATTTGGTAAGTTGCTGTCATCTGTCACAGATTAGGAGTTAATAGTTTAGTAATGAACCGATAAGACTGTGACAGCAAGAGGTGACGGCAGGGTGATGGCATTTTTGCCGTCACCTGGTTATTAGTCTTACAACATGATAGAGTGTACCGCTACGCGTATGTTTGGAAGGTATTTCTTGCTTTTTCAGTATTCTTCCGAAGGAATTAACCCTCTTGACAGACATCGGGATTGAACTGCCTTTTTGAATATCTTCCATAATCTCCGCTGGAGACAACCACTCCCCTTCTTCAGGCTGTGCGGCACGGAAATAACGGAAGAAAAGTTGCTCTTCCGGCGGGACTTGTTCAAATTCACGGTTGTTTTCCACCATGATCTTTTCTTCCTCCTGGTCGAACCAGTAACGTTCGCCATGCTCCAGTTCGTACATAGCTTGTGCGTAAAGCTGCTCATAGTCTATCGGACGGTTGGTGTCAATCACTCCGGTCACTTCGATACAAATAAAACGACGACTGCCGGAAGGGTCGGTCAACAAGTCTTTCTGGTTACTTGTAGCTATGAATGAGGCGTACCGACGCATTTCAAGCACGGCACTGCCATGAGGTTTCTTCACATTCAGTACAGGCTTTTGCAGAATATGTTTCAGAAAGCCTTGTTGTGTCGAACTCACCTGGTCAAATTCATCGATATTGATAAGCGCAAAACGATTGAGGTAAAGTTCGGCATCTTTCTTTCGGGAGAAATCAATGCTGTCAGTATAGTAGGAACGCTCGGAAGGGGGCATTATGCTCCGGCAAAAGGTGGATTTACGTGTCCCTTGCGGTCCGACAAGTAAGGGCGAAACACTGTTTGCATACTTTTTATTGCTTCCTTTCCAATGAGAAACCATATTGAGGAACCAACGGTGGAACAAATCCATCCAATACGGATTCTTACAAGGGACGGTGGCTGCCAATGCACGAATACGGTCTTTACCGTCCCATGCGGGAAGCCGGTAGAGGAAATCTTCCAACGGGTTGAATACAGGGACGCGGTTGGAGTAAATATAACGACTAATATCCCTATCCCACAACGGGATACCTTCCATTTGTGCATCCAAAGCAATGCTGTTCAACGCACGTTTGTCGAGAGGATTGAAGCGGAAACGGAAAGAAAGCCTTTCACGATATTCTACCTCACCAATTTGGGTGTTATGACGGAATTCATAGCGGCGTTTCATGAATTCTTCTGTCTGCAAGGCGAGTTGCTGCTCTTTGCTTAGGCTGATATTCTTGCCGAAGCCTTTGCACTCGGTATATATATTGCCAATCATTTGCCGGATAAGCTCTTCCTGTTTATACATATAGAAGTGGAAAACAGTACGTTTCACAACTTCTTCTTGTGGAAGTCCCGAAGCAAAACAGTTTTTAGCCAGTTGGACAACTAAAGGATGCCATGTGTCTTCGCTCAATTCGAGCCCCGCTTCCCGGAGATCGGCATAAGCTTTCCGAAAAGCGGCTTCGAAAAGCATCAGGAAGGCATTTTCCGCATCATATCCCGGTACGGCACGGGTCAATGGAGATTTCTCCGCCTGAACCGCTTCACGGAAAGTGGTTTCTTCGGGCATTGATGATGGCTGAGAGAGATAAAATTGGACTGAATCCGGACGATATATGATGTCCGGATCGTGGGATAATCGCGAATATTGTTCCAAAGTCGGTTCTTTGGGAAGTATATCGAACGGGATTTGGGGCTGATAACATTTCACAGCCAGTCGATAGGCGTGGGCGTGGAATAGTTCCGCTTCTTCTCGTGTTTTGGGAAGGGAGTTGTCCGGTCGGGTGAAGGTAGTCCATATCTTCACCGTTTTTCCACTTGAACCCATGAAAGCACAACAGGTTTGGGGTTGCTCACAGGCTTTTTGTTTCACTAAAGCGATTTCCGACTTATTGGATAAAGGACCGATGGTCAGTTCTACAATACCGTTGTAGTTTTTCATTTGTTTCTGACCGTTTACTTTTCGAAATTCGGCGGCAGGAATTATTTGGGGAAGTTTATTGGCAAACATACACCGTTCATCGGGAAGGATATATCGCAGATGCTCTCTGAATGTAGAAACAGGACGGGATTTTATTTCTGTCTTTATCTTATTTACCAGTATATCAAGATCCATTACGCTGAGCGCTATCGTATCTTCATTCTTACGAAATTGAGTAATTTTCATTAATTTGATAATAAATTGTTTTGTCAGCGCCTTTGTGATCGTTGAGACTGCTAAATTAGTCATAATATCCGAAACCGACAAGGAAAACAAGTTTTTAATACAGAAAATTATTGATATATCAAGCATCTCTTTAACCGAAAGAAACGGGATTGCCACCACTCTATTACGGGGCAAATTAGTTTTCAAGTAGCGAAACTGTTGATTCTGCGGTTTGAAACTCTAGTTCCAATTACTTGAAACCATTGGTTTCTCACCGATGAAACTCTAGTTTCCCTTAGCTGGAACTGTAGTTTCGCTACTTGAAACTGTTGGTTTCAATGTAGGACACAATTCATAAGTACGGGGTAATAAAATGAACGACTTATCCATTTATGGCTAATACTATTCATTTTCGAACAGCGTTTTTATTTTGTTTTTTAGGTGACAGCATTATTGCTATCACACTGCTGTCACCTTGTGCTGTCACAGCATTAAGTACTTATACTCTGCAAGTTAGATTATAATCTGTGACAGATGACAGATATATTTTGTTTTTCATTTCATAGAGAGCTGAACCCTAAGTTCAAGTTATAAATGCGACACCGACTTATTTCACAGGGAGCAATTATTCAGGCATTGTATCATATTCCGCAATCTTCTCCTTACACAAGCGTTCAGTAATATCTTTCAGAATATCTACGCGGGAAATAAGGTATTCTAGTTGTTCTTGTGAGATACTGAAATCTTTGTTATAGCGAGCTTCAATGTAAGAACGGCATAATAAATCAAAACATTCTTTCTCTGTATCCGTATTTTGAGGAAAGACTGTAGTTAATTCCATAGAAAAACGCTTTACCATTCCACCAAGTTCTTTGATTTTATGACTCTTCGGACGATAGTTCGTAAAAACCATCAGGATACAATTATAAAGCTTCTCACATGTCTGATGAAGCAGAAATGCTGAAATTTTATTTTGTTTCTTAGGCAAATAAAATTCATTCACCCCTTCCAAAAGCCCACAAGCGTATGGATATAATTCATCAAATTCTTTTTGTGCAATATCCCGAATCTCCTTAAAACTCAGCTTCCGTGGTTTAGCCAATTCGTGTTTGCCACTATTATAAAGCATAATGCCCTCCTTTACTATATCCGTAAAGAAATACTGGCTGACTTCCAAGTTACGGTTTACTGTATTAATATGCTCTACTATAAATTGTGGGAATGCATGACGGCGGTCTGCAAACAAGTCATGATATTTATTAGTAATACGATAGAGTTTTTCTTCCACGTGTTTAGTAGGTCCGGTCACGACGACAAGAATGTCATAATCGCTTTGATAGGAAGTATGAACACCAAATTCTATATTAGTGTCCCATAAAACATAGTTTCCCCTTGCATAACTTCCGAACAGGATAACCATCTGACAATTCCCGATGCTTTTACACACTAAATCCAGCAAGACTGTCAATTCTTCCTGCGTACGTTTGGGTAAACGTTTTATAGACTTTTTCATTATTATTCTTATTTGCAACTTTACAAAGGTACGAACTTTGCCATACCCAAACAACAGAGATACAAAAAAACTTATAATAAAGTCTTTTCAAAAATCCTTCAACACTTCCATCATTGCCGGACGACGTTTATATTTTATCCGAAATTCCGCTACTATGTTTTTCACCGCAGTCTGTCCTCCCTTTAGTTTATGTATGCACGGTAACACTTGTGCGATAAATTCATAATTCCTCCGTCCCATTTTCCGTTCGGCATAGTCATTCAACGAAGAAGTATACATAGCAATCAGCTGTTCCGAATGAGTATCCTTCAAATAATGAGCATACCGCATCAATGCTTCCAGTTGATCATATCTAGTTGATGACAACAAGGTGAACAGACGCTCATTATCCTGTTCTTTCACATAGATATCAGCTTCAGCACTTCCACCAAAAGAAAAATAGTTACTAAATTCTGTTTCCTTCATCATCGCATCCAGAAAACTCTTCCATTGTTCTTTCGGAATCAGAGTTTTGAGTTTATTGTAATATGTCAGTTTATCCCTGCCTGTCACAAACAATAGACGACATGTATCAATTACTTCGGAAGTCCGGTTGGTCGTCTCATAAATCTTCAGTTTTATTTCCAACCATTTACTATCGGTACCGGGATATATCTCTTCTTTCGCAATCTCTATTCCTTCATCCAGCAAACGGATGGCTTCATCGTATTGGCAACGGACAATCAATTTTTCAACCTCCATCTCCCGTATTTCAGTCAGATAAAGATATTGGCGGATCGTTTCATTCGCTTTTTGCTCTTCATTCTGCTCCAATAATAAGTTGACTTTGCGAAGAACTAACTGATATAAATCATGAGTATCCTTTCTTGTTTCAAGAAGTCCATCAATCAATTCCAAGGCTTTTTCTGTCGGCTGAATCGAAAGATTGATTTGCATCATAAGTTCATCTATATCATAGATTCCGTAATTTCGATAAGTAGATATTTCAGCAATCTGACGTAATTCCTGTAGAATATCCGTCTTTTGTTTCTGAGTTGTTTTAGGATGTCCAACCACTTTCATGAGTAAACCTCCTGCATGCTCACAATAAAGGGAAGTGCCAAAGTCATCATCATCGTCAATATATAGTAATTCATCCTCATAATTCTCACCGATAGAACGAAGTGTTTGAAGAGCTATGGCAATAGTACTATCCATATCTCCCAGACTCAAAAAGAAGTCCGCTTTCTTCAGAAAAACATCCATTCGATTGAAAACAGTTTCCCAATCACGACTGTAATCATTATAACGATTATGATAACGAGACTTTTTACTGTCACCGAAACTATTAAAAATCTTTTGGATTTCCGTTCTATAATCTTTTCCCTTTGATGTCGAAGACGATTCCTTGAATATAAAACGCTTCAAAAGCGCCGCCTTAAATTCCGGATTCGTTGAGGCATATTCACTGATAAATGTAGAAATTTCTTGCGGACTAATGAATGACAGCAATTGTTTGATGTCCACATCGGGCTGTACAACCTCTTCTTCCTTTGTAACTATTCTCATTTTTGAAAATGCACTACGACTTACTCGTTTATTATTATCACGAATTGCCAGAAGTGCTGCCACGACATGCTTGCAGATTTCTCCATCATACGGACAATCACAGTACCAGGATTCTACTTCCTTTCCGTTCATAGATATTTCTACATTATAATCATCCGTTCCCTCTACGGTTGCAGTCCATTCACCGGGTGAGGTTTCTTCCAGTTCGGAAACGGCATCTGTATCATAATACGCTTCCCCGCGCATCAATATCTTATAGGGGACAAAATTCTCAAAATTATCCAGTGTAATCATATGACTAATCTAATACTTTATATATCCTTCTTGTTCATACGCTTTCCCATATTTATGAATCATTGCCACCAATGGTCTTAAACGTTCGTCAGAAACCAACATAGCCCTATAACGCAAATACTGATTATCATAAAGCTGCCGGTTTCCGTCCTTGAGTCGTTTCTTCACATCTGCTGGAATGAAAAATTCCGCACGGTTGCCCAATTTGACATAGAATTCATTTAAAAAGATAGAAATGCCAGCCAAATCTATGTCTCCGAAATGAATATAGCGATTGGGAATTATCTTTAGCCAGTTACACAAATCCTTCGATTGCGGATAACGGGACACGAAAAGAACTTTCATTCCTTCAAACAAGTACTTTTGGGCACGGATATGCTGGAAATTCTCTCCATTCTCTATACCCACTACTACGACATCTTCAGGAATACGGAAATATTCGTAATCCTGCATGAAAATAGAAGTGCCTTGCAAGGGAGAAAGCACACATGGTTCGCCATGAAACGTAGCTTCTATAGGCATATAACAATTGAGGAGAAAACCTTTGAACGTACGGGTATATCTCAGTTTAGAGTCCCCCGCCTTCGCCACTTGCTCCGAACGCGACACTTCATCCGGACAGTTCTTCATCTCAATCCAATCTTCCAGCTCCATGCCGGAAGTATAATTCTGGGAGATGTAGATACGGCATCCTTCCGGGTCAATCATACGAAAACTACGCTTACTCCCTCGGGGAACAATAGTGATGATTCCCTCATCCATTAATCTATTTGCTATCAGTCCATCAAACTTTGTGTAAGGTATGAGCTCGCCGCCCAGCATTTTCAGAACCATCCTCGCCATTGCCAATGTAAATAAACTACCACTCATTTCTCTATCTTATTATAGGTTAACAATGGGACAACCTGTGTATTTGACCGCCCGTCTTTACTCAATAAATAGGTATAACGATAATCTTCCACATTGTAAGTAGTGGGAGAACTATTTACCAACAATATATTCCGGCAATTGGCAAAGTCCAAAATACCTTTCACATTGTTGGGGTGTAACTTGCCTATTTCATCCATCATACAATGGATTTTAAAGTCACCAAACTTACGTGACGCCTTTTCTTTGAATACATTAATCAGCATGATATTGACCATGGCTTTCACCAGAATGTCCGTACCGTCGGAACCTACATTGGCTATCTTCTCCACCCATCCCGTGTCATTATCATTCTCTTTCACGCGGAACTCCAGTTTGAATGTATCGGCAAGCGCCAACCGTCTGCGTCCCGGCTCGTCAAGCAGGAATTTCATAAACGACAACAAATGTCGGACAGCCATCGCATTGACATCTTCACGGGAGTCCTGCGAGAACAAGTCAACCTTTCCCATATTATATTGGTTCTCATCGCTAAACCGTTTAATCTCCAACAATAGCTGCATCAGTTTATCGCTGCTCTGAAGCGGGCGAAGAGCTATTTCCTTTATTACTCCGGCAAAATTCCGCTTGACAAAATCGTCGTTGATATCCTTTATTGTTCTGTGTATCTCGCTTTCATTACGGGTCAGTCCTCCCACTTCCTGCGAAATCCGGTGGATTATATCCGTATACCGTTCACTGATATGTTTCTGATAATCGGAAATCTTATCATTATCCACAAACTCGCACAAATTGGAAGCGAAATCATAGTAATCCTGTTCTCCAACCAGTTCCGTACGGAAATGAAATGTGTTTTTTGACGAGAAGTTTCCATTGAACTGCGTCACCGCTTTCTTGAATTCTTCTGTTTTTCTGATAGTGGATACGATGAGCGACTTCAACTCTTCCACAATAACATCGCAATTTTTCCGAGTAGGCTTCTCTCCTATTTCTATCACAGAAGGCGGACAAAAAATTTCATTTTTCCGGAACATATCCACTTTATTCAACCCGTCCTCCAATAAGTGCAATTCTTTGCCAATCCGCTCGAGGTGCTCGTCCGCCCCTTTTTTCTGAACCTGCAACTTCTCCTTTTTCAGAGCGAAACGTTCGTCCAATGCAACTAGCTTCGCATCCTGTTCTTTCTTCCGGCTTCGCGTAGCAGGTTCTTTATCAAACAGTTCCTCCTTGTCTCTTTCATAATAAAGAACTTGCGGACGGGATTTGCTGATAAATTCCAATTCTTTATTTATTTCGGCAAGCCTGTCGTCATACTTGCGGATAGTGACCGTATCAGCACCCTTTCCATTTAGTTCATTCTCCTGTGCCTGTTTCAGTTCCTTTTCCCGCTCCGCAGTTTGCTGTTTCATCCGCTCTATCTCTTGCTGAATGCCGGCAACAAACTCCTCCAGTTCCTTCCGGAGTTCCGTCCTGCTATCATTATACACTTTCCGGCAAGCTTTCAACAGTTTTTCCCGTTCCGCCAAATGCTTCTCCTTCTCGCCTTCCGTCACATAAAGACGATGACCGATATCATTCAGTTGCGCCTGTAACTCTTCGGTACATCCTCTTTTCCATTCCTCCTCTTTCGTCTTCCATGAGGCGTAATCAGCCTGCAAATTCTTCAATTTTGCAGGAATCTGCATTCGCTCGGCTTCCATCAGATGTTGTTCTTCCAAAATACTATGTATTTGCTTCGAATACTTCTTCTCCAAAGAAGAAACAGCTTCCCCCTCTTCTTCCGTCAGTCGGGTGAGACGGTCGGTACAGAGTTGCCGGGCTGCTTGTTGCCTGTCGCGCTCCTGCTTCATTTCCTCGGGAGTGCGGACAGAACGCTCGATTGCTGTCAGATTGAGTGAAACACCGAACAAAGTAGCTTCCTTATTCACTAATTGAGGTTGTAGTTCATTGTTGTACAACACCAGTTCCTCATCCGCCACCTTACCTATCGTCTCCTGCCAATCCGGTTTGTTCTTCTCCAGCCATTCACACAAAGAACCTTTTCGTTTCTCAATCAAGGCATCCAATGTTTGTAACTGTTCTTCAATCGCGCTCCGTTCTTTACGAACGGTCTCCATCTTTGCCTGAAATTCCCATTTCAATTTTTCCACTTTCCATTCACACTCCTGCCTCAACTGCTTTATTTCTCCTTGTTGCTGACGGATGCTATGTTCCAGTTCCTTGTCCTTTTTGCGCAGTTCGTTGATGCCGTCTTCACAATCGGACATTTCCTTTTGATGGGGATGTTCGTATTTCACCTTTTGAAGTTTCAGGTTACACTGTGCCTGTTCGTCGCGCAACTGCCGGATACGATTATCCACAGTCTGCACTTTCTCTTCTTGCGTTGCCCTTACTTTCTCTTCTTCCACACGAAGTTGTTGCATCAATTCTTCCTGCTTGCCGGCAATCTCCGCATTCCGAGCATTTATCCGTGCTTGCTGGCTATTCTCAAAAGTACGGAAATCAGCTTCCTGTTTCTCAAACAACAATCGGTACTTACTCAATACGTCCTCATAAGCTCTTGTCAGTTCCGATTTCATATTCCGGACTTGTTCAAATTCCTGAATCAGTAATTCTTCGCAAGATACCCGTTTGATGATTTCTTCAATCTGCATCTGCTCGTAATGCAGACGTTTCTCACGTATCTTTTTGAGCAAATCGCTTATTATACCTATATCCCTAATCAAGCCATCACGCTCATTGGTGTACTTTTGTTGCAGTTCACCCATAAGCCACAGCAACCGTTCACGTTCCGTCTCGGCTTTAGCCTGTTCTTCCTTCACTAACGGAATCTCATGCAAAGCCTGTTTCTCCGCAAAGTTAAGCTCCGCACGCCCTTCACCAATCTGCTTTTGAGTATAAATCAAGTCACGATAGGCGTTCATTACTTTCTCCGCCATCTTCCGGACAGGCACTTCTCCATTCTTGTTCTTTGTAAACCAAAGCATCACGTCCCTGTATTCCTGCTCGAATTCCTTTATCTGGCTACGATAGAAGTCCAAATCGACAGAGATATCCTCATCACTCATCGAACGGATAATGGTATCTTTTATAAAATCAGCATCCAGTTTGGAATTTAAAAAGACGTTCTGTATCGTACGGGGAATATTCTGATATTTTGCACTTTCCACAATGGCAAACTTGCGGTAAGGTATCATTTCATGCTTGCGGTTATTACCGAAAATAATGTCCCGATACATTTCATAGCTAGTCACTTGTGCAGTAATCTGAATCTTCGAACCGATATGTTCGCGGATGCGTCCCCACTCGGAATGTACCACATTGTGTTCGTCAATGAACCAGTCCTGTTGGAATGGCGCATCAATAAAACGGAAAAACACCCGTCCCTGGGATTTGGCAGCTACCACACAATACGCCCCATTCTCCCGCATCACTTCATAGATAATGTAAGAATTGGCGTATGGAAAGTAAAAAGCATCGAAGCTTTTCTTCTCCTTCGGAATGCCTAGTCTTAGTTTGTCAGCATTATAAAAGAATAGGATGGCACGGAGCAGCGTACTCTTACCGACACCTTGCGTACCTATAAAATGTATGTTCCCATCCAACTTCACTTCCGCATACGGAATATGGGCACTGTTCAGAAAAATAATCTTATTCAGGTATCTCATCTTGCACCTCCTCTGAAATTGTGATACAATCAACCAAGTCCTCCATATAATGGAAAGCCGACAATACTTTATACGTCCCGTCAAGTTCGTTTTCTTTCTCTATCAGTCCTATACTCTCCAGTTCTTTCAGCAGTTTGCCGACTACTTCATCATATTTCTTCTTATCCGAAAACAGTTTGGTTGCCTTTTCTTTCAGTTCGATATCGCATCCTATCTGAATCTCAATATCAGCAGCACGAAACAGAAAGCCCGGGCCGAATGCCGAATGATAGGTTTTCAGGAAACTCAGGTAATCAATCCACTTCTGAATTGCTTCCAGTTTACGTTCTAAGTCGACTTTCGATTCCTTGCGAGTAAAGTAGTAATAACCGTCACCACCTTCCAGATAAAAACCGATGCCTTTGTAGTAATCATAATAATCGGGCAAATCTTCCTCAATGGCATCATACAAGCGTTTCACTTGGGTAGAGACACTATTGGAAGAAATGAATCCCCCTTTGCTAAGTATATTAAATATCTCTTCAGTATATTTCATGGTCATCTGTTTTTAGTATTCAGCATATATTATTTGGCATATATTAAAGGGTATTCCACTTCGTCGGAAATTTCATAAGTATCCGTAAAGCGAAGTTCGTCGGCATACTGTGACGCCAGTTGGCAGAAAAAGATTAATTTCTCTCCACGTGTCACCTCTTTCCGGTAGCGATAGTTCATCACAAAAGAGAACAGATGGGTGCTGGACGCCATAAATGAATTATGCACTTCCTGCAAGTTTACGGTATCTATCATTTGCGACTGCCCATCCAGATATCCTTCCGGAATGGCATCTGCCAGTTGTTTCATTCCTTTCGGAGAATTTTTCTGCCGCGCGACAAGTTTCTTCAAAATCTGAAAAGCCTCATCGGAAGTCCGTAGATTATCAATGGAAAGCTTGATGCGATAACCGACCTGCGGCTCCATCCAGACAGGATTTTTTTGTGCGACAACAGAACGGATACTTGTATGTTCTTCCAACAAGAACTGGTCTTTCAAGTACTTCAACTTCTTTACTTTCTCAAAGATACGGTTCTGATAGTCAATGAGATTCAGGTAATGGATGATTTGTTTCTGGATTTCAATCAGGTTATGGTACGAGTCATTTAGCTGAAGTTTCACATCACTAACTACATTCCGCATTTGTACGTCCATCGCCACCCGGAAGAAAACAGGCTGTCCGTAGTCTATCAATTCCTCACTTTTACGGATCAGCAGAGCAATATTATTCCGTTTCTCATCAAGCCGGACGAGTTTGGTTTTCTTTATCTTATAATTCGGTTCGTTCTTATAAGTATTATCCATATTCCTTTTCAAGTCCATCACATTGCGGACTGTAGTCAGAGCAATGTTTTTCAGGCAGCGTTTCACTTCACGCTGGTAGTTGTATTTACGTTGCTCGTTATTCTCTTTCAAGTAATAGTCAATGTTTTCATTCAGTCGCATCAGGTAATCCTGCACGAAAGATACATTGATTTCTTCATTTACTTCGAGCACATCTTCAAAGAATTTCAGATAGATATCTTCCATTTCCAGAAAGTCACCAGTATCCCGGATAACCCCATAGTCAATCAGATAACGGATACGCTCTTCTTTGTACTCTGTCATTTCAAGCGCATAATCGTAGCGGAACGAAAGAGATTTCCGTTTAGCAAACATTTCTTTCAGAAGTTCTTTCTCCCTGTCCAGACTTTTGACAAGTTCTTCTATAGAACGAAAAGTGCTCATATTGGTTTTGTTTTTTAATGGTGTTTACTACTTCCAAATATTTACATAGTATATATTTCAGTAATAAGATATCACAAAAATAACATAAATGAAATAGTAAACCTAATTTCTGTATCAATATTTTCATTACTACAAAAATTGAGAAACTAACTCTACATATTCATTATACAACTATAAATTTCAAGTAAGAATTTGCAAAGGCAATTACTATTTATACCTTTGTGACTTCAATAGAGAATATGATTTCAATAGAGAATTAGTAACCCGTTAAAAGAGAAATTGATTATGCGTTCATTCATAGTATTTCTTTGTTTAGTCCCCACCCTCCTGTTTGCCCAACAAACTCAACTGGAGACACAGTTGAAAGAAGCCATCAAGGGAAAGAAGGCCGAAATAGGAATAGCCGTCATCATTGACGGGAAAGATACGGTAACTGTCAATAATGATATTCACTATCCACTGATGAGCGTATTCAAGTTTCATCAGGCATTAGCATTGGCAGATTATATGGGAAAGCAGAAGCAATCGCTGGAAACCCGGTTACCCATTAAAAAATCGGATTTAAAGCCGGATACTTACAGTCCGCTACGGGATAAATATCCGCAGGGCGGAATTGAAATGAGTATTGCCGACCTGCTAAAATATACACTCCAACAGAGTGACAACAATGCCTGCGATATTCTTTTTGATTATCAAGGAGGTCCGGATGCCGTAAACAAGTATATCCATTCACTAGGAATCCGGGAATGCGCCATTGTCGGTACGGAAACTGCCATGCACGAAGACTTGAACCTATGTTATGAAAACTGGACTACTCCGTTAGCCGCAGCCGAATTAGTGGAAATATTCCGTAAGAAGCCATTGTTTCCCAACGTGTACAAAGACTTCATATTTCAAACAATGGTGGAATGTCAAACCGGACAAGACCGTCTGATTGCTCCATTGCTCGACAAAAAAGTAACCGTAGGCCATAAAACCGGAACGGGAGATCTTAATGCGAAAGGACAACAAATCGGTTGTAATGACATCGGTTTCGTTCTTTTGCCCGGTGGACGTACTTATAGTATAGCTGTCTTCGTGAAGGATTCTGAAGAAAATAATCAAGCGAACAGTAAAATTATCGCTGATATTTCCCGTATCGTTTACGAATATGTAATGCAGCATTAAGATGGAGACAAAGTACGTTCGGTACAAATGAAGATTGAAACAAAGTAATAGAAATTAGAAAATTCATTTATATGAAACTACATCATATCGCTATCTGGACTTTTCGTCTGGAAGAATTAAAAGAGTTCTATGTCCGCTTCTTCGGAGGAAAAAGCAACGAAAAATATATCAATCCCAAGAAAGGATTCGAGTCCTATTTTATCTCCTTTGGAGAGGGAACAGACTTGGAACTGATGAGTCGTACAGATGTACAGAACACTCCCATTGAAGAAAACAGGGTTGGACTGACACATTTCGCTTTCACCTTCCCCAGCCAGGAAGAAGTATTACGCTTCACCGAACAAATGCGTTCGGAAGGATATACCATCGCCGGCGAACCGCGTACTTCGGGAGACGGATACTTTGAAAGTGTAGTCCTCGATCCTGACGGAAACCGGATTGAGTGCGTATATCGGAAAACTGCAAACGAATCGAAAAACAAAGCAAGACAGGAAACTGAAATAGAAAGTATTCCCCCCGTGACGCTCCATACAGAACGTTTATTTTTCCGCCCTTTCGAAGAAAGAGATGCAGAAACATTTTTCGCTTGTTGCCAGAACCCGAATCTGGGAAATAATGCCGGATGGCCGCCCCATCGTACATTGGATGAATCCCGCCGGATACTTCATTCCACATTTATCAACCAGGAGGGGATATGGGCAGTGATACTAAAAGATACGAAACAGCTAATCGGTTCCGTAGGAATTATCCCCGATCCTAAACGCGAAAATCCGCAAGTGAGAATGTTGGGTTACTGGCTCGACGAATCTTATTGGGGCAAAGGATACATGACCGAAGCAGTGCAGGGTGTCCTCAACTATGGCTTTGAAGAATTGCGGCTTAGCCTCATCACAGCTACCTGTTATCCGCACAATAAACGTTCGCAGAAAGTACTGAAAAAGAACGGTTTCATCTACGAAGGTACACTTCATCAGGCAGAACTGACTTACAACGGAAACATCTACGACCACCAGTGCTACTACCTGCCCGGCATCTCCCAACCTACTCCGGAAGACTATGATGAAATCCTCCATGTATGGGAAATGTCCGTTCGCCACACGCATGATTTCCTGACGGAAGAACATATCCAGTTCTATAAACCACTGGTGCGGAAGCATTATCTACCCGCTGTTGAACTTTTTGTTATCCGGAATGCCAACGGAAAGATTGCCGCCTTCATGGGATTGAGTGACGAACTGATCGAAATGTTATTCGTACACCCCGACGAACAGGGAAAAGGATATGGCAAACGATTAATGGAATATGCAAGAGACAAAAAACATATGGATAAGGTGGACGTAAACGAACAGAATGAAAAAGCACTCCAGTTCTATCTCCATTTGGGATTCCAAGTCATCGGCAGAGATGAAACGGACAGCATGGGTAAACCTTTCCCCATTCTCCATTTGCAACTGCCGGAAGCTGATTCCGCTAATAGAGATTAATTCCCCAAAAACGAAAGCTACATGAACCTACGTGCAAGATTATCCGAACGAGTACACATTGAAGATATCAGAGAGGTACTCCACTTTATACAGGATGATGAACGGCTTAGAGAAGAAATCTACCAACTGATATTCGACGAAGACGCTATCGTCTCCTATCAGGCATTGTGGGTATGTACTCATTTCTCAAAGGCAGATGTAGAATGGTTGAGCCGGAAACAAGAAGATTTGATTGACGCTGCCATGACCTGCCCACACTCGGGAAAACGGAGAATGATCCTAAACCTGATATGCCAGCAACCTGCCTCCGATCCGCCACGAGTGGATTTCCTCGATTTCTGCATGGAACACATGATATCACGTGAAGAACCAGCCGGTGTGCAATCTCTCTGCATGAAACTGGCTTATCAACTGACGCGCTCCATCCCGGAACTGCAACAGGAACTACGCACAATACTGGAAATCATGGAGCCCGACTTACTGGTTCCCGCTATCCGTTCCGTACGAAAAAACACCCTGAAAGCTATGAAAGCAAAGAAAAATTGATTGTTTTTATCACTTTCATTTCAATAAGTACAAATACGTATTTAGCTGTCAAATAAGAATATACCTATCAATCAGAGTATATTCAGATGGAATATTTGGGATATACCCGTCACTGAAATCTGAATACCGATGCAGAAAGTGAAAAAAGCAACGAGCTTATTAATAATTTGATTTCCCACCGGTCCCAACCTCTGAATAAACCTCTGCCCTTGTGAAAGGAATACATAAAAGATGGCCGCCATACAAATAATAACAAGCGCAATGACTAAATAATTAATCCCAGTTTGCAACAATTTACCTTTAACACTGGCAGACGCCATCAAAGTAAAGATAACCGATATACTGCCCGGTCCGATACTGATAGGAAACGTGATGGGATAAAATATCTTCTGCTCGATGTTTTTCCATCTGAAACCGTCTACATTCTTGCTGGCTTCTTCTTTATCAGACGAACCCGAATCCCCCAACAGCTCCATTGCCGTCTTGCAAATCAGTATTCCACCTCCCAACTGAATAACAGGAATAGCCAGACCGAAAATCAACAGAAACAAATGCCCTATCACCAATGTCCCTACACCGATCATTATAAAATTGAGTGTCAGTTTCTGAATAGCTGCTTTCCGTTGTTGAGGATCGAGGTCTGTAAAGAATCCATTAACGACAAAACCATTTCCCAAAGGATTTATCACCGGAAACAGTGCCATAAACGATGACGAAAATATGATAAGAAGATTGCTTAATGACATAATACCTGTTTTTTGATACTTTATTAATATCTGATATGTATCTAAAACATAAATGGAACGTTATTGTTTTGAGAATATGCTTTTGCGAAAGGAATCCGCATCGGTTGAATTCCTCGTGAAAGCAGCTTATAATAAACCTTTAACTAGAAATTAAAATTATGTGTACAAGAGTCGTTTATTCGGGAAAAAATGGAATGGTGGCAACCGGCCGGTCTATGGATTGGAAAACAGAAATGCACAGTAATCTTTGGGTATTTCCCAAAGGTATGGAAAGAAATGGAGAAACGGGAGCCAACTCCCTGAAATGGACTTCCAAGTATGGCAGTGTGGTGACTTCGGCTTTCGAGATTGCTAGTACGGACGGAATGAATGAGAAAGGACTGGTCGCCAATCTGTTGTGGTTGCCCG
>ERZ779842.425-NODE-425-length-47086-cov-11.348940_pt1 | contig 47086 bp, 40 predicted proteins | sample MGYA00511095_ERZ779842 | MGnify/ENA primary metagenome ERZ779842 (study PRJEB29588, sample SAMEA2154036) | human gut metagenome | biome: human gut; feature: human-associated habitat; material: faeces | place: Denmark | collected 2008/2010 ... | reverse complement strand
ATATATGTTCTGACAAGTTGTCCTCTGTTTATTTTGTCGTTCATTGTTATTCCTTTCTTATTTTAATATTTATTTACGCGGATTTTTTCTTCCCCTAATTTCAATACGAACTTAGGAATAGGGCATACTTTCAAAAGATGCATGGATGTTTTCCCCTTAAACGGATGCTTGAATACTCTTTCAAATTATATACTGCAGATCAACTTTCAGTTTATGACTTGCAGATAGATAAATGCCTGTCACTCCAACAGTAAATAGCAAATAAATAATAATTCCAATCAGCATTACAATATCTGTTTTATGTACATTCTTTCCAATCAATAAAACCTTTTTCAAACCCCGCGGAATATTTTTTACATTAGTTTTTGTATCACTGCCTTCGCTGTTAAATGCTTTTATATCAACACCTATCCCTATAAGTGCTATAATCATGAAAATGTATATAAAATTTGTCACTTTTTCTCTCCTGTTTCATATCATTGATAAATTCAACTACAACTTTTTCTTCCATTCCTTTTCCTTTATGTTTATGTGAAATAATATGACCTACAGCATTCACATAACATGCACACTTTCGCTATAATTTAATATCTTTTTATCCTTTTTTTCTATCTGTAATTAGATTTACTTGCAAATAGCCTTTTTCCTTTATTAGTCTCTCTGCTTCTTCACTTCTTTTCATCATTCCTGTTTCAATATAAATTTTTTTATTCGTCCGAATAAGAATCCTACCTGCCCCTCTTCCTGTTGACTTGTAACACACGGATTTGACATCTTTCCAAGAATATTTTCTCTCTAATCCCCAAATCGAACGATACATAATTTCATTCCATGTAACAATGATTCTTTTGTTATACCAATATAAAAGAAAATAGCTTCCCTCTACTCCACATAATATTAAAAATAGAATGAATACACCTATCACTTCATATGTTGCCTCTGCGCCAATATACTTTATTAATAATGCCAAAGCTTCTTTAGAATCTGGAGCGCAACTTCCCGCATATTTTACAAGCCGATCTGCTACTTTTCCAATTTCTTCATGTGAAATCAATTTTTTTAAATATGGTGCAAATTTTGAACATAATTTTGGTGCAATATTACCTATTATTTTTCCATTATCTTTTCTCTAATTCATCCAGCGTATCTTGTATAAATGCAACTGCATCGACCATGTTTACGGATACTGCAAACAATTGTTGATTCTGTTTATTCATAAAACCGTACCGCACATGATTCTGATCACTTATAATTTGGCCTATCTCCTGCCTGTCAATCATTCTCCTCTTTCCAAAAAAATTACAAATGACAATTTCCTTTTCTCTCACTATGATCTTTTGCTCTCGGTACATGGAAAACCAGAAAAAAGAAATTATCAGCAGACAACTGGTACAGCAAGCCATATATATAAACGCTATATAACTCATTTCTAAAAAAATCAAAGTCAGTAAAAACACACAAACTGTCACACAATAAGTTACAATGCCTAAAATACAAATTCCTTTTGTTCCATTATATTACCTCCAAAAATTCTCGTATCTGTGATACCATCCAAATAGTCGGCGCAACTATCATAATGATTCCAAATAGAAACCAAAAAATTTTCTGCCCTTTTTTCTCTTGTATTTTGCATTCTGCCAGTGACTCAACTCCTGCACCAATAAATACAAAAAATATTTTTATATGATCCATTGGTCTGTTCCAGCTCCGGCATCATTACCATCCCAGAATCTTCCCGATTTATACAATCTGTTCATTTTCTGTTTCCATTGTGCAATAAATATTTTACCATAAAGCCCTCCATGTGTCATAACGTTTTACATCTATTATTTCAATTTCTGAAATCCATTTTCACCTCCACAAGTATATACGTTCAAAAAAAAGCTGGATGATATACATCCAGCTCTGTGTCAATATAATTTCCTGTAAATGCTTTTATAAAACAACATGATCCGTTTCAAAGAGCGCTTCAAACTCTTTCTGGCTGATTTTTTCTTTTTCCAGCAGAAGTTTGGCGCAGGCATCTAAAACACTGCGGTTTTCTGTAATGATCTGTCTTGCCTTGGCATAACACTCATCAATGATACGTTTTACTTCCTGGTCGATCGCAGTTGCCACACCTTCCCCATAGCCTCTGGTGTGTGCCAGATCTCTTCCGATGAACACTTCATCATCATCATTATCATAGCAGATCAGTCCGACATTCTCAGACATACCATAGCGTGTCACCATCGCTTTTGCCATCTTGGTTGCCTGTTTGATATCCTGGGAAGCACCGGTTGTGATATCGTCAAAGACAAGTTCCTCCGCCACGCGTCCTCCGAGTGAAACGGTGATATCCTGTAACATCTTGCCCTTGGTATTAAACATCTCATCTTTTTCTGGGAGTGGCATGGTATATCCCGCTGCACCTGCTCCGGTAGGGATAATGGATACCGAATACACAGGTCCTACATCCGGCAGTACATGGAATAAGATCGCATGGCCGGCTTCATGGAATGCAGTGATCCGTTTTTCCTTGTCGGAAATGATACGGCTCTTCTTCTCTGCTCCGATCCCCACTTTTACAAAGGATTTCTTAATATCATTCTGTGTGATGTACGCACGGTTTTCTTTTGCAGCGATGATCGCCGCCTCATTCAGAAGATTTTCCAGATCAGCTCCGGTAAATCCGGCGGTTGTCTGTGCGATCTGTTTTAAGTCCACATCATCACCAAGCGGTTTATTTTTAGCATGCACGGCAAGGATCTCCTCCCTGCCGCCGATATCCGGACGACCGACATACACTTTGCGGTCAAAACGTCCCGGACGCATGATAGCTGGGTCTAAAATATCCACACGGTTCGTTGCCGCCATGACAATAATGCCCTCATTGACGCCAAAACCGTCCATCTCAACAAGCATCTGGTTTAATGTCTGCTCACGCTCATCATGTCCACCGCCCATACCGGTTCCGCGGCGTCTTGCCACCGCATCGATCTCATCGATAAAGACGATACATGGTGCATTTTTCTTTGCTTCCTCAAAAAGGTCACGGACACGGGATGCCCCGACACCGACAAACATCTCCACGAAATCAGATCCAGAAATGCTGAAAAACGGTACGCCCGCTTCCCCTGCAATTGCTTTTGCAAGCAATGTTTTACCGGTTCCAGGAGGTCCGACTAAAAGGACACCCTTCGGGATTCTTGCACCGAGTGCGGTATATTTCTGCGGCGCACGAAGGAAATCCACGATCTCCTCCAACTCCTCTTTTTCCTCTTTCAAACCTGCGACATTGGCAAATGTCACTTTTTTGGCATCCGGCTGCATCAGCTTTGCACGGCTCTTACCAAAATTCATCATCTTGCTGCTGCCGCCGCCCGCGTTTGCCGCTGCCTGATTGGTCATGATCATGAAGAAAATAAACATTGCCCCGAATATGATCAGATATGGAAGCAGTGTCATGATCCAGCTCTCCGCCGGAACATTCTCCATCGTATAATAAGTGATATCCTGATCCTGCAGATAAGATACGATCTCATTTACATCTGACACGATCAGCACCTTCTGTGTGGAATCCGAGAATGTAAGATTCACACTTCCGGTCGGAATCTCACGATTCTGCACAATATCAATGGCTGTTACATCCCCTGACTGGATGTCTTTCTCAAAAGCTGCTCTTGTATAAGAATTTGTGGTTGTATTTCCATCCAGGAAATACCAGACACCAACTACGATCAGAATGAGCACCAGATAAAACCCAAAGCCTCTGTAACTATTATTCCTACTATTCAAAGCTGCTCTCCTTTATTCTTCGTCCTCAAGTTCCACACATCCAATGTATGGCAAATTTCTGTACTGCTGGTCAAGGTCTAATCCAAAACCTACTACAAACTCATCCGGGATCTCAAAACCGACATAATCCACCTTCACATCACACACGCGCCGGTCCGGTTTATCTAACAGTGTGCATAACTTCAGGCTCTTTGGATTTCTTGTTTTCAGGTTCTGAAGCAGATAACTCAGTGTTCTTCCGGAATCAATGATGTCCTCGACCACAAGGACATTCTTTCCCTCAATTGTAGTATCAAGATCTTTTCCGATCTTGACAACACCGCTGGAACTTGTGCCGGCACCATAACTGGAAACAGACATAAAATCGATCTCTACCGGAGAGGTGATCCGCTTAGCAAGTTCACAGGTAAAGAAAATCGATCCCTTTAAAATGCAGATCAGATATACGGTCTCACCGCCATAATCTTTGCTGATCTGTTCTCCCATTGCTTTTACGCGCTCTGTGATCTGTTCTTCTGTCAGATACTTTCTAATATTCTTTACTTTCATGATAATTTCCTCCAAAAAAATGTACTTCTAATATCTTTTTTGTATTTTCATCGATTTTATAATCTGCACTGATCCGCTGTCCGACCGCCCATATAACATGAGAGTCTTCCGTCAGGAGCAGCATGGTATCCCGCATCTCTTTTGGGACTTTTTCGTTAATAAAATACTCTTTCAGTTTCTTTGTGTGTCCCCTGTCATCCACCGTAAGATAATCTCCTGCGGTTCTGGTTCTGATTTGCAGTCCAACTTTGATTTTATCATAATTCAGCCATTTCGTATATGATTTTTTATCAATTTCCCCGATTTTCCCATCCGGGCTGAGTCCGCAAAACCTTACTCTGCCTCCCGGCACTTCCAGTTCCAGTGTCCCTCCATCAAAAACTTTTTGCAGGCTCTCCTTTGGTATTTCTATCAAAAAGGTGTTATCCGCCCTCTTTTTTTCCGTATCTTTTCTCAGCAAAATACCATGATAATTGCGCTCTGCCAGCACCTGATATGGCAGTTCCACATATCGTCCAACCTGTGAAAAATAAAGGTTTCTCACGCTCTCTACATGTTTTCTCGTAATATCTTTTTTCGATCCTGCCACCTGTCCGATTGCCTTATGGAGAACCTCCCGCTGCACAACTTCGTGGCACTCCTCCCACACGCCCGAATAAAGCTGTATGCCATCGCTTTTTTCAACCACATACATTTCCCGGATATGCTCTGCCTCCTCATTGAGAAAATCTCTCATTTCCTGCAGAAGCGCCGCACTCTGGTTGATATGTGCCACCGCCTGCCCATTGATCTGCTTTAGTTCCGGCAGCACCTGATGCCGGATACGGTTTCTGCTGTATTCTGTATCCAGATTTGTCTCATCCATACAATAGGACTGCCCGCATTCCCTTAAAAATGCCTCGATCTCTTCCCGCGGCTGCGCAAGCAGAGGACGGATCAATTCGTAAATCCCCTCATCCCTGCGGCGGCTCATGCCACACAGTCCATCCAGTCCGCTTCCGCGCACCATCTGAAACAAAACCGTTTCTGCGTTATCCTCCGCATGATGTGCCAGCGCAAGTTTAATCTTCTTTTCCGGAAATTCCTTTTTTACGCTTTCTGCCGCTTTCTTATAACAGTCATATCTTAAAATGCGCGCTGCTTCCTCCAGCCCAAGACCATGTTTCTCCGCAAATAGAGGAACTTCCACTGAAAATATATGACATCTGATCCCATGATCCTGACACAGGTTTTTCACAAACGCTGCATCTTTCCGGCTCTCCTCCCCACGGATGCCATGTTCCACATGGACTGCTTCCAATAAAAAATCTGTTTTTTTCTGTAACTGCTCCAGCATCAATAGGAGGCAGACGGAATCAGCACCGCCGGATACCCCTGCGAGTACTATGTCCCCGTCTTCCACTATTTTTTCTTTTTTCCATTCGTTTAAAAGTTCATTTGTCATCTATTTCTCCCAGATGCAGGTTGCAAGAATGGTCATATCATCCGAAACCTTTCCCCCTGTAAAAAGAAGCACCCGCTCCAAAATCTTTTTCGCCAGGATGCCCGGATGATTGGTGTTGATACTCTCGATGATCTCCTGCATTGTTTCTTCCGGATTTGGTACATGCAGATATTCTAACACACCATCCGTGACCATGACAACAAAATCGCCGTTTTTCAGGGTTATCTTTTTATGCTCGATCTCGGGGTTTGTCCCGACGCCGACCGGCAGCGAATTCGGAGCAAAACTTGTCACCTCCTGCCCGTGCCTGATAAAGCTTCCCGCTGCTCCAATCTTGTAAAAATCCGCCGCCCCATCATAAAGGTTCACCATACACAAATCAACGGTAGAATACAGATCGCTCTCCCCTTTCATCACCATCGCCGAGTTCATCATACGGATCGCTGTCTCCACCGAAAAACCGGCTTCCAAAAAGCGTTCCACAAGATCTAACACCATCTCACTCTCTTTGCATGCGGCACTGCCGGAGCCCATGCCATCCGAGAGTCCGAGCAGAAGATCACCGCGCTCCAGCTCCAGAAACGAGAAATTATCCCCGGAAATCTGCGCACCGTCTTTTTTCAGCCGTGCGATCCCCTGCACACTGCGGTATTTTGTATCCTCGTAAAATAAAAAATCGGTGCGTTCCTTTGAGATAAATGAACGGCAGTCTGCGGCAGCACGGATATCTTTTCCAAGCGCATGGCTGACCGCTGCAAGAAATGATTTCACAGAAACACAGCCGCCCATTTTACTGCGCAGTCCCGCGGTCAGCCGCAGACGTCCCTCCTGATTCTCATACAAATGCATTTCCTCAATGACGATCCCGCTCTCTTTTGCCCGGTAGCGTATCTCTGCCAACGCCTTTTTCTCCTGCGTATCCAGTAGTTTTTCTTCCTTTGCACAGTCTTTCATAATGTACGCCATCGCATCGAGCTGTTCTGCGATCGTCTGACGGTTTTCCAACAGACGGTTGTACCACGCACGGTTTAAGCTTGCCTTCTCAAACACGCGCACTGCCTCCTCCACCATATCTTTGCTGTGTTTGCAGTAGTGGCTTAGTTCCTCCTCACTTTCTTTTGCCGGAATCCCCACATTCAGGATCGACGTGATCATGTTAGACAAAATTCCATACAACGGCGTAGATTCCTGCTCCCAGCATATCGCACAGCAGTCACAGTTTGCGCAGAGCCTTCCGGTCAGCTCATTTTGCATTTGTCCGAGTTCCTCCGCCGTGTACTGCTCCTTTTTTTTACTCATATTCATAAAAATCTGTGACAATCCCTGAAACGATTCTGCATACCCTGAAAGGCGTTCCTCCTTGCCTCTGTCCACAGGTTCCTGCTCTATCCTGTTTCCACGCCCCTGCCACTCCATAAAAAAATGAATGCCGCGGTTTAAAAGGATCACCGCGCCGAATACAAAGATTCCTTCCAGAAACACTGCCAGTACCTCCGGCTGGTCTTTCCATTCCAGCAGTCCGCCACAGAAAGACAGAATCATCGTCGTGATTGCTGTCAGGATTGCCGCCAGAAATGCGGGGCAGCCCTCGTTCGCCCACTCTACCAGTTTGATCGCACCTGCAGTCACAAGAAGCGCCACTGCGTATTTTACCGTTGCCGTCAATGGCATAAAATAAAGCATTCCTATGTACATTGCAGCTGTCAGCCACACGCCGCTTACTCCTTCCAAGAATGCTGCCGCAAAATACGCCGGGGCAAGTGGATAGCAGCCCATCATTTGCATACTGCATGCAAGAACGCCTCCCGCAATCGTTATCATCTGTTTGCCTGCACTTTTTTTCATGACATAATCTCCTTTTTCCTTTTCACGATAACTGTGATATCTACGTTGTGAAAATTGTGACAATTAATTTACGTTTTTGATTTTCACAATCATCAATTTCTGTACGCCGGACAACTTTGAAGTTTTCATGTATCTATGCTTCGCAGTTGTCCTGCAACCGTGTCCACGATTATAGGAGTTGTCCATGAAAATGTTTGTCAAAGGAACGTCGTGGCAAAAAAAAGTTTTCGCCAAAAATTCCGCTCAAATGTCTGTTTGTGGTGGTTGAAGGGAGTTCGGGTTTTTTAGGAGGCTAAGGTACTAAACCATTCAAAATAAGTTACAGAAACGAAATTTTGACACTGTACACCAGCGCCTACGTGAAGTAAAATACTTATAAACCATCCGGTAATTGAAAAACTCATTCATAGCGTAAATTGAACGATTTTCACATTACCGGACACACCCTCATTTTGAAAGGAGATTTTGTAATGTATCTTGCAGATGAAAAAAGATATGACACGATGGTTTACAACCGCTGCGGCAACAGTGGCTTGAAGCTTCCTTTAGTATCTTTAGGTTTATGGCATAATTTTGGAGACACGGGTATTTACGATAACATGAAGCAGATGTGTTTCACCGCATTTGATCACGGAATCACACATTTTGATCTCGCCAATAATTATGGTCCTGCTTACGGAAGCGCAGAGCGCAACTTCGGAAAGATCATGAAGGAGGAACTTCATCCTTACCGTGATGAACTTCTCATCAGCACAAAGGCCGGTTTTGATATGTGGAAAGGTCCTTACGGCAACTGGGGAAGCCGCAAATATCTGATCGCAAGTCTTGACCAGAGTTTGAAACGTCTCGGTTTGGATTATGTTGATATTTTCTATCATCACAGAATGGATCCGGAGACACCACTGGAAGAGACGATGGGCGCCTTAGATTCTATCGTAAAGAGCGGAAAGGCACTTTATGTCGGTCTTTCCAATTATGATGGTCCGACTTTAAGAAAAGCAACTGCAATCTTAAGTGACTTAAAGTGTCCATTTATCATTAACCAGAATCGTTACTCTATTTTTGACCGCACCATTGAAAATAATGCATTAAAAGATACCGCTTATGAACTTAAGAAGGGAATTATCGCATTCTCTCCTCTGGCTCAGGGACTTCTGACAAACCGTTACTTAAATGGTATCCCAACCGACAGCCGCATTGCCACAGACGGACGTTTCTTAAAGGAATCCGCCCTGACTCCTGAAAAGCTTGCACAGATCCAGGCTTTAAATGTACTTGCCGGAGAACGTGGCCAGACCCTTGCTGAGATGGCTTTAAGCTGGATCTTAAGGGATGATAAAGTAACCAGCGTTTTAATTGGCGCTTCCAAACCGGAACAGATTTTAGACAACATTAAGATCATCGGACACACAGACTTCACAGAAGAAGAATTACAAAAGATAGAGACGATTGTTCAAGGTTGACATTGAAATACAAAAATGGGACTGTACAAAAAACAGTCCCATTTTTTTATCTATCACGCTCACGATCCAACGAATGCGATCGTTACTTTTGTTCTTTAAATACAACCTCATTATCATAAAGCAGCCCCAATTTGCTCTTGGCGACATCTTCGACATACTGCTGTGATTTTGTATAAGTCTCGTATGCTTCTAACTCTTTTTGTCTGTCCTGTTCTGCGGAAAGCTGCTGTTCTAAGTCCGCCTGTTTGGCAATATATTCCTGATCCTTCTGGTATACCTTAATGATCTGTGTTGACATAACAATTGCAAACACAAATACAATACAGGTAATGCACATTCTTCCAGCTCTGTTTCCGTTTTTTCTACGTCTTCTTTTCGCGTTTGCCATGATGAACCCCTCTAAATCTACGCATTAAAGCTTACATAAACTCATTTTAATCATTTTTATCCATTTTTTCAACTGTTTACATAAAAAACTTATGATTTTCCTGCCAATCTTTCGAAAAGGTTTTGTCACAAAACCGGTTATCCTTCCCGCAATGCCAAGTATTTTCTTCAAAATACACACATTGATCTTTACAACAAATCTGCTGAGGAGGAAAAAATACAGTATCATGCCAAAAATAACACCACCAATGGCAAATCCCCGGATCATACCGTCATTCTCCTGATACAGCATCAGAAAAACCGCAGCAGTGCATAGTAACCAATAACAGAAGTCTTCCACTCCAATCCAGATTGCGCCATGTGGCACGATTCTTCGGAAAATACGAAAAATATCGTACAGCAGGAATAGTCCCATCCCCACCAGAACCGAGATTCCGAGAAAAACTGCCTCTGTGAAAATCCCCTCGCTCACCCTGCTTCCGGTCTCCTGCACCTGCCAAAACAGGATTCCTTCCGCCAGCCGCACAAATCCAGACATTATTTAAAAAGCCTTCCAAGAAGAGATTCCGTCTGTTTTGTAACATTTTTCGGCTCTGAATAGGTCAGGGAATCGATCCGTCCCTCAATATCGATTTCTCCCTTTTCCAGTGAAAGGCGGTTTACATGAAGGTCATGTCCTTTTATTAGAAGCATCCCAAGCTCCGTCTCCAGCAATATCTCTGCCACATCAAAAGACAGTACATCCACCACACCGCTGAATGCGCCATTTTTCCGGTTTGCCAAAAGCACTTTGTGGGATTTTGTCACATTATTCTTCTCATCCATAAATCTCCTCCTCATATATACAGGTAATTGCGAACCTCCTACTTACGTTTTGAATGTTTTCTATGAGTTCCGCACTTGTCTATATTCTATATATGAGAAGGTTCCCTGATTTATGCCCTCAAAAATAACTGCCCTGGCTAATGTGTGTATAGAATATATTTAGGATACATATTCAAACAGGTCTTTTGCTTCCTCTTTCTTCGTTGTATCCTGAAGATCAAGCACACGCACTTTCACACTTTTTGTTCCAAATGCGATCTCGATCACATCCCCGACTTTCACATTGACGGAAGCCTTTGCCGGTTTTCCGTTCACCATCACACGTCCTGCATCACACGCTTCATTCGCAACCGTTCTTCTCTTGATGAGTCGTGACACTTTCAAGAATTTATCTAATCTCATTGTTTTTATTTTCCCCTCTTACTTTTTATTCCGCAGGTTACACATCCCTGCGGCTCGTTTTTGATCCAACAGAAACGACGTCTCCTGCTGCACAAAAAACGAGCCCGGAAAATCCGAGCCCGCTAAACATTCATATTTAAAAAAGAATTATGCGTTAACCATATCTTTTAAAGCTTTTCCTGCTTTGAATTTAGGAGCTTTAGAAGCTGGGATAACCATCTCTTTACCGCTCTGTGGGTTACGTCCTGTTCTCTCTGCTCTCTCAGAAACTTCGAATGTTCCGAATCCAACTAACTGGATTTTCTCACCTTTTTTTAATTCTTCTGCAACAACATCTGTGAATGCTTTTAATGCTGCTTCTGCGTCTTTTTTGCTTAATTCAGCTTTCTCAGCCATAGCTGCAACTAATTCTGCTTTGTTCATGTTAAAAATTCCTCCTCTGGATTTTCACTTTATGATATATGAGGTTTTTTCTTTTCCAAAATACCTACATCCATATTTATACTTGTTTTCTATGTCTTTGTCAAGAAATTTTCCCATTTTGGGGCATTTTTAGGCATTTTCCATATGTTATAACATTTTTCCGATCATTGCATGGACAGCTTCGGATAATGCCTTGGATTTTGCATCTGCATCCTCTAAAGACGTTCCCTTTACACCGAGATAGAATTTTACTTTCGGCTCTGTTCCGGAAGGTCTTACACATACCCATGCATCATCCTCCAGCTCATAATATAAAACATTGGAAGCCGGAAGACCGGTCGGTTTTACAGCGCCTGTTGCAGTATCTGTAATGGTGTTCTTCTTATAATCACGCACTGCCGTTACTTTGTAACCGCCAATCTCTGCCGGAGCATTCTCTCTCAGCGTATTCATGATCTCCTGGATCTTGGCAAGTCCCTCGATACCTTTTAAAGTGATAGCAGTCACATCATCTTTGTAGTATCCGTAACGCTCATACATTGCAAGCATAGCATCCCAGAGTGTCATGTTTTTGGTCTTATAGTAAGCTGCTGCCTCGCACAGTGTCATGGAAGCATCGACCGCATCTTTATCTCTTGCATAAGTTCCGGTCAGACAGCCATAGCTTTCCTCCATACCAAAGAGGTAGGTTCCTTTTCCGGTTTTTTCAAACTCAAGAATCTTCTGTCCGATGAATTTAAATCCTGTTAAAACTTCTACAAGCTGGATTCCATAATATTTTGCAATTGCATCTGCCATATTCGTGGAAACAATAGAACGGATAAATGCTCCGTCTTCCGGCAGTCCGTACAAAGCTTTTCTCTGACCAATCACATAATCGCCGATCAGGCATCCGGACATGTTACCTGTCAGGCTGTGGTACTCCCCGGTCTTGGAATCTTTTACATAAACGCCAAGTCTGTCTGCATCCGGGTCTGTTGCAAGGATGAGATCTGCATCCACTTTTTTACCTAAGGCAAGTCCTAATTCAAATGCTTCTGCTGCCTCCGGGTTTGGATAACTTACGGTTGGGAAATCTCCATCCGGAAGTTCCTGCTCTGGAACAACATATACATTTTTGAATCCAAGTTCTTTTAACACACGGCGCACCGGGATATTTCCGGTTCCGTGAAGTGGAGAGTACACGATTTTTAACTCTCCTGCCACTTTATCAATACAATCCTGATGAAGGATCAGTTTTTTCAGTTCTTCTATGTATGGATCATCGATATCTGCTCCGATCACCTGATAAAGACCTGCTGCAACTGCGGCAGCTTTGTCCATCGTCTTAACGGCTGCATAATCCGTTACTTTCTTCACCTCTGCCATAATTCCGGTATCATGAGGTGGCGTGATCTGTGCACCATCCTCCCAGTATACTTTGTATCCATTGTATTCCGGTGGGTTATGGCTGGCTGTGATATTGATTCCTGCGGTACAACCTAACTTGCGGACTGCATAGGAAAGTTCCGGTGTTGGACGAAGTGATTCGAATACATACGCCTTAATTCCATTTGCAGCAAGACATAAAGCAGCAACATCTGCAAATTCCGGTGACATATGTCTGGAATCATATGCAATTGCTACCCCTTTCTCCTGCGCATGCACATTGTTGATATAATTTGCAAGTCCCTGTGTTGCCTTGCGGACTGTATAGACATTCATACGGTTTGTTCCGGCACCGATCACGCCGCGAAGACCTGCCGTACCAAACTCAAGATCCATATAAAAACGGTCTTCGATCTCTTTTTCATTCCCCTCGATCGCTTTTAATTCTGCTTTTGTTGCATCGTCGAAGTATGGATTATTTAACCATTCTTCATACATTTCTTTGTATCCCATAATTATTTCCTCCCTATATTGATCTCGTTTATAGTTTAGCTTTGTCAGCCGCTATTTTCAAGTTATTTTTTTGTAACTATTCAGAGCCAAGGCAGTTTTCAAAAATTTGCGAATCATGCTTGCATGAATGAGCATAATTTTGAAAATTTCTTTGGCGAAGTAACCACAATGAGCAAATAACAAGCATGCTTGTTATTCAAGGAAAGCTCTGAGAGAACGATTTTGCGAATGAGGTTCTGAATAGTTACATCTTCTTACTTATTCAACGACGTGATGAGATCAGAAAGTGTGGACAGATAATCAGATGTCACATCTTTGTCCGTGGACTTGTCTGACGTCTCCGAATCTTTTTCTGTACTCTTTGTCTCCTCCTCACTGTCTTTTGTCTCTGTCTCAGCAGTTTCGGTCTCCTCCACAGACTCTGTGCCCTCTGTCATGTCATTGTCTGACGTAGTACCGTCTCCGGTAAGAGAGATATCGATATTCGCTGCCGCAGAGTTAACAAAAAGCTTTTTATCAAAATCGTCGTATCCCTCTGCCTCCGCATGCAGTTCATGCACACCATAGGTGAGTACCACAGGTGCACTGTAATCCACGGTATCCCCGTCAATGGAAAGCGTTGCTCCCTCCACATCAATATAAAATATGATACTTCCAGTCTTAGGGCCCTCACCTTTTAATTCATCCAGATCAAGCGTGCAGTTCTCCCCTCTTGCGATCTCCACCTCTGTGCTGCCGCCATATCCTTCATTTGCAACGGTAACCGTATAAGTTCCCTCCGGGATCTCCAGCTTCATATTGTGTGTGATCTGTGCAAAAATCTTACTTCCCACCTGAATAAAACTTCCCTCAAATACGGATGTATTCTTTAACTCCAGAGTTCCCTGTCCGGTAGTGACGGATACGGATAATATTTTTGTTCCGATTCCAACGACACGGATCTCATCTTTTTCGTTCAGGTCGGACAGACGGATTTTTTCTCCATTCGATTCCACGAACAAATCTGCGTCATACGAATACTTGGAATCCGCAATTTTGAAAATCCCACGCTCTGTATCTACCGAATATTTTGTGATATCCGAATATTCCCAGACTTCATCCGCGATCTGTGCCTGCAAGAGCCGTCCTTCGCCATCTTTTTTTCCAATATGGATCACCCTGCCCGGCTCAAAATCCATCGTTGTTGCACTGTTTCCGTATTTATCCAGAAAGTCTGTAGACAATGAATAAACATACAGATACTGCTTTCCTGATGCAAGCTGCTTTAAATTCAACTGTTCATTGGTCATGTCATTGCCAATGATCAGATAGAGATCGGTTCCGATCGATGTCTCCGCCACTGCGTCCTCTGCTTCCTCAGTATCTGCCGCTGTCTCTTTCGCCGGATTATAATACTGTGCAGTCGAGACCGGTCTTGTCTGCTGTCCACACCCCGCTAATAAAATCATACTTAAAATAATGCTATAATACATGTATCTTAATTTTCTCAACATATCACCTCTTATGTGTCATACAAATCATGTAAATTGCGAAACTCGTAAAAATGTGAATTAAATTGTGAAATATCAACAAAAGACATGAAAGACACTGGGGAGCCGCCGGCACTTAGAAGTCATATTCTGTATTTCATTCTGATTTATCAGAAATGAAATGCAGGATATGACTTCTTAGTACCGCTGCGAGCGACACGTAGCGAGAGCGTGTCTTGAATGTTTTTGTTGGTATTCCACAATTCGACATAACCTATGAGGAGTTTCGCTGTTACCTAATTATATCCTATTTTCTACTTTCCCTGCAAGCGTCTGCAAAAAATGCTCTCTTGCCCCTTCCTGCGCGACCACTTTACTGAGTTTTTCGGTGTTTCTGCCGGAAAGCCAGGCTTTGTGGGACTGGCTATAATGATTTGCAATTTTCCAGAATTTCTCGGGATACGCAAGGTAAAAATACAAATATGAAAATTCCTGCGGCTTTAGTTTCCGCACAGAATCATATGCCCCGATCAACTCCATTCCAAGCGACGTGTTCCAATTATTTTTTTCCATCATCTTCCGCACAAAATTTGAGAGGTCACTCACCCGGATCTGATAGGAAAAATTAAGGAAATTGACGATTGCCACGCCCTCTCTCGAAAAAATGACATTGTGCTGGTTATAATCCCCATGGCAGAAGCCAGTCAACTCCTCACGAATCTCCATATTTTGTAACTGCTCTGTGACAGCTTGTGCCTTTTCAAAAAAGCCTGCAAACTGACGCATAAACATTTCCTCAAACTCATTTTTCTGTTTTCTGCCACGGATATAGTTGCGCACCTGCCGCAATTCACGATTATGTTTTTCATAAAGCAAAAGCAGGGCGTTAGGATTCATTTTTACAAACTCAGGCACCTCGTCCGGATACTGTTCAGTTGCATTATGTAAACCAGCAAGTAATCTTACCGCATATACCATGTCCTCCCTGCTCTTCGTATCACACTCGGCTCCACGGAAAACTGACAACAACAGATAATTCTGTTCCTCTTCGTCCCTGGCAAAAATTTCCCCCTCTTTTGTATAAAAGATCTGCTCTGCCACAATATTCTGCCCCTTCAGGAAATCAAGCATTCCAGCCAGAAATTCCGCACGCTCCACAGAGCCCCTATACTCCTTCAGCGCGCGCATTCCGAGATCTGTTTCACACAAAAAACATTCCCTTCCCTTCGAAATAGACTTTACCTCCATCTCATATTGTTCTGCTATCTGTTCCGGCCTGATATACATGAAAATCCCCTCCATACGATGAATCTGCGATAAGAGAGCAAATGCTCTCCTGCCGTGTCAATTCATCATATGTGAGGGGATGCGATATTATGAACCTGTTCCATTAATTTTTCTTTCGTGTTGTCCTCCGGGTGTTCCAGCACATGCTCCAAAAGCTGTTTCAGCGTCTCGCCGATCGCCTTTCCCGGCTGCATTCCATCTGCGATCAGATCCGTTCCCGTAACCGCAAGTTCCTTTATGGAAAGGCACTGCCGCTTCGCCATGATCTGCTCATATATTTCTTCGTATTCCTTTAAATACTCTGTTTTTTCCTCCCGCCTGTATGCGCTCTGTGCCAGCATGTCCGCTCTTTTTACTGCAAAAAGTAATGGATACTGATCCACACCGTTCCGGTAGATTGCCCTGCGGACAGCCCGTTCCTGCAAAGGTGGATTGTCATCGTGGCATAAGATCAGTCTGCATACCCGGTCGGTTGTATCATTGTCAAACTTCAGCCGCCGCAAAATCTTCCTTGCCACAAGACTTCCTTCCTGTGGGTGTCCATAAAAGTGATCCACGCCATGCTCATCTGTGGTTCTGCACATCGGTTTTGCCACATCATGTAACAGCATTGTAATACGCGCCACTTTATCTGCCTGTATCTCCATCAGGGCATGCAGTGTGTGCTCTCCCACGGAATAGCAGTGATGCGGATTATTCTGCGGTGTTTTCATCATCTCATCAAATTCCGGCAGAAAAACTGCGGTAAGTCCTGTCTCATAGGCCGTGCGCAGCAATTCCGGATGTCCGGACGTGAGAAGTTTTACCATTTCGATCTGAATACGTTCTGCACTCACTTTTGCAATGTTTGGTGCCAGGGAAACAATCGCCTCTCTTGTCCGGTCTTCAATCGTAAATCCCAGCTGCGATGCGAAACGCACTGCACGCAGCATACGAAGTGCATCCTCTGCAAACCGCTCCACAGCAGCTCCCACGCACCGGATCACACCGCGCTCTAAATCTCCCACGCCATCAAACGCATCGACCAGCCCATCCCTATCATTGTAAGCCATGGCATTGATCGTAAAATCACGGCGCTTCAGATCTTCTAACAGATTGGAAGTAAACTGTACCTCTTTAGGATGTCTTGCATCCTCATATTCCCCGTCAATACGGTATGTGGTCACCTCGAACCCCTCATGGTCGATCATCACCGTAACCGTTCCATGCTGGATCCCAGTATCTATGGTATGTCGGAATAACGCTTTTACCTGTTCCGGTTTTGCTGATGTCGTGATGTCCCAGTCCATGGGAATCCTCCCCAGCATCGTATCACGGACGCACCCACCTACAGCATAGGCCTCAAAGCCATGCTGTGTCAGTGTGTCAATAATATAAGTTATTTTCTCAGGTAAAACGATTTTCATATACGATAGGTTCCTTTTGTCGTTGTTTTGATCGAATATAACAGATCATCCGCCTTCTTGATCATCTCTGTCATATCATTTTCCGTACAGATATGGTCTCCGGCTGCAATACCGATGGAGCAGGAGATCTGATGCTGTTTATCGATTGAGAATGACTGTCCGAGTTTTTCACTGATCTCCGCCGAAAATCCGTCTGCCTCATCAATAATCTGATAGATACGCTCTGCCTTTTCTTTGAAAATATCCCTGTCATCGGTATAAAGGAAGATCAGGAACTCATCCCCGCCATAACGGCACACAAAACCATCTTTTCCACAGACTTCCGTAAAAATATCAGCCATTTTGATCAGAACGAAATCGCCCACATCATGTCCGTACGTATCATTATAGTGTTTGAAATTGTCCAGGTCAATAAACATCACTCCCAGCTTTGGTTTTCTTTTTTCCCCTGCGATCTCTTTCAGAAGTGCGTCTAATTTGCGGTAGAACCCTTCACGGTTATAGCATCCTGTCAGCTGGTCTGTAACTGCCGACATATACAGTTTTGTATTCATCTCATAAATCTTGTCATAGGCATCAAGCCTGTTCAATGCATAACGCACCTCACGGAACAGAAGCTGATAAAAGTTCAGATCGTCCTCATCCAGCATATAACGGTTCACCGAGGAATGCCAGTTATCCTTCATCAGCACATAGGTGATGACAATATTCTCGATTTTTGCGTTGTTAAAAAATGGGATCGCCACCATGGAACACACATCTTCATCACCAAAAATCGATGTGATATCCTGATGTTCAGAATAATTGCTGCTGATCTTGGAGATCACAAATCCACCCGCATTTTTCCGCATGGATTTTTCCATGATCTTCATGATCTCCGGCGTCATCTCTTTCTCTGTGTCATTGTAAAGTACCTGCGGCACCCTCTCGCTATAGCGGATATAGACTGCCCGGTCGACGTCAAAATGATTTAAAAATGTCTTCATGACCATATTGAGCATCTCTTTTGCAGTGATACCATTTACATCGATCAGTTTCTGCCAGATAGAAATAAAGTCGAGCTGTTCTTTCTTACTCTTATATGCCCGCTCCACGCTCTCCTGCTTTAACAGATCCTCGATTTCCCTGGTTGATAATTCCTCACAGTCGTCATCTACCGGTGGCAGAAGATCTTTCATATCCTCCGCGTACTCATGGAACATGATACGATGTGTCTCTTCATACTGTTTTAAAATAAACTCTTCCTGCTCATAAAGGATCTCTTTTCCTGCATTCCTGAAGCATTCCATCCTGTTCCTTCGGAACAGCACATAACAGAAAAACTGGTTTCCCTCTGCTCTCTTTAAATAAATATCTGCCTGCTCATATAATTTTAGCGCCTCCTCGTTGTCTCCGTCATGCTGTGCTAATAATGCCTTGGAAAACGTATAGAGGAACATATCATCATCTGCCTTTGCGTAGTCATGCACAGTGGCGAGGTTGTTTTCTGTCTTTTCCTTCTCGAAAATATAATTCAAAAACTGGCGGCAGCTATACAGATACCTCTCACAGTTAAAACGGTTTCCCTGTAAAATGGAAACCAGAGCAAACAATCCATACAGTTTGGACAGGTTGCAGACACGCAGACTGTTCAGATGCAGCTTTTCGATCGCTTTCATACACTGTGTCAGGTATTCCTGCGCCTTGTCATACTGCCCCAGCATAACGCAGTTCAATGACATATTATAATGTACTTCTGCAATATCCTCCGGCTTTCTCAGTTTACATAATATCTTAATTGCCTTGTTGTAATAGCTCTGGGCTCTCTCATTTTCTCCCATTGCACATAAATTATACGCAATACCGGAATAGATCCTTCCGCCCTCCACGCTGTCAACATCTTTCATCGCCTCATAGGTACGGATCGAATATAACAGGGAAACTTCGTACTCGCCATTTGTGGATGCTATCATGATATTTTTCCGGTATGCAATGCTGATAAGCTGCTCATTGCCAATCTCTTTTGCAAGCGCAACGCCCTTGGAAAAATAAATCAAAAATGCTTCCGACCGGTACGCTTTTGCCACGATCTCCGGTTTATTGTCGTATGCATAAATATAAATATGCGCCAGATGATTTTTGTAATGGTACGCATTCAGCTTCTCGATCAGTTTATCGCTGATCTCAATATCCTGGGCACAGAAGAAAATATTGCACCAGCCGGACATCTGGTTCTGCGCTTTTAAAAGTTCTGCACGGAACACTAAAAAATCATCCCCAAGCGCTTCTCCGCACTCCTTTGCCTTCTGTACATAAATCATGGCTTCCTCTAACTTGCCAAGATACATGTAAGAAGTTGCCATCCAGAAATTATAATAAAATGCTCCCTCTTTCTCCTGATCCTGCAGTTTTTCCAGATCTTCGCAGGATTCCAGAGCCTTCGCAATATCTCTTTGCAGCACCGACACCATAATCTGTAACAACAAAAGCTGATAATGCTTTTTCTCAGAAATCGTAAAGTTATCAAACTTGATCCGGCGCTCAATCTTGCTCAGATGATGGTCTGCCTGGTCAAAATCCAGAAAGTATACCAGATTATTCAGTTTCCGATAGCCATCGTCACTCTCATAATCAGAGTAATAGTCCATGACATCCGGTTCCATGTTCCTGCCTGCATTTCCGATATGGTACACCATGTTCCGGTCATCCATACTCTCACAGATCGCATCCCACTCTTCATGTGCAAATTCCGGAATCGACTGCACATCATTGACTCCCAAGACAATGCCGATATTTTTATTCTTTGTCTGAAGCAGTCTGTTGGTAAGCTGCATGGTACTTTTCGAAGCCAGCTGAAAGCGGTTCAACACAATGACGACCGGACGGATCTCTGATAATTTCTGAAGCATCGTCACGATCGAATTGCGCATGCGTTCCTGCTCATACTCTACCTCATCGATCAGGATCTGTTCCGTTCTCTCGCAAAATCCGTTTTCAAAATAACTTTCAAATACAGGTCTCTGAAGCTTGTAGACATCACATTCTTCCATAAACTCTTCCAGTGTGCCACTGCAATACCTGTGAAACATCTGCCGGATCAGTCCCAGATACGGTTCATAAGCCTCTGCAATCTTATTATAAGAAAACTCATGACAGGTAAAAAAGATGTCTGACTGATCCTTGTAATGATTGACACTCTCTAAATCCCATATGGAAAAATCATTGCTATACCGCACAAGGATACTGTTATGTTCTACATTCCCAATTCCACTTACAACCTGTTCAATAACCCCGTTATAATACTTATCTATCATACGATTCCCTTTTGCTCCCAAAACACGCTTGCTGTTTTGTCACATTCTATATCAATATCCCATATCCGTTAAACAATAAAACGTTCCACATTTTTCTGCAGTTTTTCAGCAGAACGATAGGTTGTCTCTGCCTTCTGTTTAATTGCCTCTGCCTCCTGCACAACAATTCCTACTTTTTCAGCAATATCCGTTGTTCCGGTAGCTCCCTCTGTCGCAGTCTTGCTGACATCGGAGATAGCATCCATCACTCCGTTAATGGATGCGAGCAGCTGCTCCGATGACGCTGAGAAATCTGTTACAAGGGAATCTACATTGGCAGCATCACTATTATAGGAATTTGCCATTTCTGCAAATCCTCCAAGACTCTCCACAACATCATTTCCGACAAACTCCAGCAGCCTCTCTGCATCATTTGCAAGATTCTCAACGGCTGCGGTCACATTGCCAGTCACTTCCTGAATATGGGCAACTGCTGCTTTGGACTGCTCTGCCAATACTCGGATCTCATCCGCAACAACCGCAAATCCTTTTCCTGCCTCTCCCGCTCTGGCAGCCTCAATGGATGCGTTCAAAGCCAGAAGGTTCGTCTGTCCGGTAATATCCATGATTGATTTGGCAAGAACATTGATCTGATCCACAACCTTAATATCTTCGAGTGCTTTGGTCAGGCTCTCATTAATCTCCTCATGAATCGATCTGGTACGTCTGTCATTTTCGTCTGTATCTTTTTTGATTTTCACAGCACGATCCCTGATCTCATCTGCCTCAGTAGCGCCATCCTGAGATCTCTCTGCAATACTCTTTGCAGCGCTCTCAATCTCATGTGACATTGCATTCATCTCTTCCGAAGATGCTGCTGTCTCCTCCATACCTGCCGCAAGTTCCTCCGTTGTCGCAGATACATTTTCAATCTGATCATCTAACGCCTGAAGACTTGTATCAATCTCCTGCACCATGCCGGTGATCTCTAATGCTTCTGATTTTACCTCTCCAATCAGTTCCTTCATCTCAGAGCGCATTTTCTCAAGTGAATCTGCCAGTTGTCCAAAATCATCTTTTCTCTTTAACAGATCCTGTTCAAATTCTTTTGAAAAATCGCCCTGCGCTATCTCGTCAATATGGGTAAGACTCTTTTTCAATGGCTTCACAATGCTGGCTGTGATCAGTGTCAGAACTAAAATTAAGATTACTTCCATGACAACAGCGATTCCGATGATCGCCATTCTGCTGTTGGATTCATAGGAAGAAAATTCATTTTTCACACCCAATACGTCCTCATCAATATCGTCCGTGTAGTTTCCGGTTCCAAGTACCCAGCCAAATGGTTCAAATGCCTTGCTGTAAGCACGTTTTGGAGATGGTTCCGTCTCACCCTCTCTCGGGAATACATAATCCGTAAAACCGCCGTTTTCCTGCCTTCCTGCGTTGATGATCGCCTGCATATACGCAAATCCATTGGTGTCCACTGCATCCATACGATTTGTTCCCTCTGTGTCATTGCCGAGAAGGACTACGTTTGTTCCATCATAGGTATCTACCCAGAAATATCCATTATTGCCGTAACGCAGATCACGAATCTGGTCTGCTGCAAGTTTTTCTGCCTCGTCTAAGGTATATTCACCTTTTTCATACCGATTGTAAATGCTCTGGCAAAGAGATATTACATTATCTACCTGTGCCTTGATCTGTTCATCATACGAGGAACGCATATCATTCTCGATAATGTCTAACGCATTATTTCCAAGTCCTGACAGGCTTGTGTTGGAAATGACGGCGCATAGTGCCAGTGCGATCAGTGCAATCACCATTACAATGACTAATTTTGTTCTCACCTTAATATTGTTCATACTCATACCTCCCACTACATCTTTTTTATTTTATGAACCCAATTTTAAATCCTATTTGTATTTTAGCACATTATGCTTATTTTACCACTCTATTTTCGACATTTTTCGTGATTTTATTCTATTTTTCGTTACTGTTCACTCATACTTCGTTCCAGTAACGATTCGCTGACTCATTTCAGTTTTTGCTTCACAAAAGGAGTCTGCTCACTCCTGAATCACTTTCTTACGCAGCAAAACAGCAAGTGTTTTACTGCTGAGTGAACAGTAACTATTTTTATAGCAAAAACGCAGAAGTCCTTTGTAACTCCTGCGTTTCTGTCTCAGATGAGAAATGGATTCCTGATTTCGAACTCCATTTTTTTATGTGTCTTTGGATGTTTAAATCCGATTTTATAAGAGCAGAGTAAAAGACCGTTTCCACTCCGTGTCATTGTCTCTTTAAAATTATACTTCGCATCCCCAACGATCGGGATTCCTGCATTTGCTAACTGTACCCGGATCTGATGATGTCTTCCGGTGTCTAACCGGATCCGGAGAATGGCGTTCGTTTTATTCTGTGCGATCACTTCATAGTTCAGCCTTGCTGCCTTTGCGCCCTCCGTACTTTTAGATACTACTTTTGAAGTGTTTGTTTTTCCATCCCGGAGTAAATAATCCTCCAATGTACCTTTTTTCTGTTCCGGGACACCGTCTGTCACTGCATAATAGAATTTATCTGCCATTTTTGTCTGCACCTGACGGCTTAAATCCGCCGCAGCTTCTTTTGTTTTGGCAAAAACCATCACTCCCCGCACCGGCTGATCCAGCCTGTGTACCACCCCGATATACGGCTGTTCTCCCTTTCCTGCCCGGTAATTTTTCAGAAGGCTTTCCATGTCCGCCTGTCCTAACCGTCTTGTCTGCGCCGCAACCCCCGCCGGTTTTTCGCAGACAATAGCCTCCTCATCCTCGTATAAAATATTTATGTCCATGGCTGATGATCTCCTTCGTTATTCTATGGCATTTCTGCTGTTTTTATCTTCCTTGGTTCATTGTAGCATGATTCTTTTGTTTGGGCTACTGTTGCGGAGATTTGAATGAATGCTTTTATTCATTTTTTTAGTACTCATAATATTTAAAATTTTACTATTTTCTCCATTGCATTTTCTGATGTTGGTATGATACAATATCCCAAAGCATATTTTACAAAATCTTTGTGGCTGATGAGCCATCTGTATTCTAGGAGGCACTCGATTATCAAAAACAATCGGTGTCATTCATTTCGTATCTATGCTTTTATTACCCATTAACCAATTTAAAAGCAGGAGACGATTATGGATACTATTTTACAGAAATTGATCTTCCTGCTGTGAGGCATAATGCAATATGTGCTACATTTATTGCAGCTGCCTCATCGTGATAAGGAGGACACCCTATGGCAAAATCAAAGAGAATCCAAGACAAACTGACCAAAACCAGCTTTCCACTTGTAAACCGAAACTACAAAGATACTGTTTTTCGAATGCTATTTTCAGACAGAAAGAATCTGCTCTCACTTTACAATGCAGTGAACAGCAGAGACTATACGAATCCGGATGATTTAGAGATTGTTACTTTGGAAAACGCTATCTATATGGGAATGAAAAACGATCTGGCATTTATCATTGACACGAATTTATACCTGTACGAACATCAGTCGACTTACAATCCAAATATGCCGCTTCGTGATTTATTTTACATTAGCAGTGAATATCAAAAAATGCTGGATCAAAAATCTTTATACTCATCCAGCCTGCAAAAGATACCTACTCCTAATTTTATTGAGTTTTATAATGGTTCTGATCCAGTTTGCGATGTTTTTGAGCACAGACTTTCCTCTGCTTTTGAACATCTGTCGGGTGAGCCAAAACTGGAACTGATCGTAACTGTCTTAAATATCAACGAGGGGCACAATGCCCTTCTTATGGAACATTGCAAAACATTAAGGGAATATGCACAATATGTTGCAAAGGTGCGAAAATACACAGCCGACATGTCTCTGAACGAGGCAGTGGAATGCGCTGTTGATGAATGTATCAAAGAAAATATTCTTGCGGATTTTCTTCGAAAGAACCGCGCGGAGGTTATCAGTATGAGTATATTTGAATATGACAAGGAAGAAGAAGAAAAGAAACTTCGGAAAGCGGAGTATGAAGCTGGCGTTGAAGCTGGTGAAAAAAGTGGAATTCAAAAGGGCGTCCTGAATACTGCACGTCATCTATTGGAACTTAACCTGCTGTCCTTAGAGAATATTTCTCGTGCTACTGGTCTGTCAATCGATGAATTGAAAAAGCTACAGCAATAGCTTAGTAAAAGAAGCCCGCAAAAAGGCGGTGCTACTAAAGGATTTTTAGAGAATATTTGTAAATGACGTTTTCAAGCAGTATGAAACAAAGAAAATCTAAAATCGGAGGTAGCACTATGGCAGCTAAAAATTGCAGCCGGGGAAGTAACGAAATGTTACCACCCCGGCTGTTTGCTATTCACCCTTAAAATATTTCTCTGTTTGTTTATCAAATTCTGATACGTATTCCTGATCCTGGCGCACACGGAAAATATCATATTCCTTTGTAGCTTTTTCAATAGCCTGCTCATGGGAAATTCTTCCTTTACCCTCAAGAACCTTACGTCTATTGTTGCTCAAAAACTGATTGGTCTGGTCTACCCAGTCTTGCATGCTCATGAGAACTCCATCCTCAGCCATAAGTTCAGCATAATCAATAAACATTGTAACAAGCCTGTTTAGGCGGGACAATTCCTTTTCATTTAAATAATTTTTGGCAACCACAATATCTCTTTTTAAGATTTTACCGTCTGGAGCATCTTTCCATGTCGTAAGCCCCATCGTAGGCTGCTCTGCAGCAGCACGGTCATAGATTAATTCTGCAGCAGTCTTCCCGGTAACAGCAAAATGAAGCTTATTTTGTACAAATGCATAAAATGCTCTTGTAATTTCACTGTTCTTATCATAATCATAGCTACATTGTTCAAACACATCTGTGATTTTCTGATAAGCTCTGCGCTCGCTGGCACGAATCTCGCGGATGCGCTCTAACAATTCATCAAAATAATCTTTTCCAAAAGGCTTTCCGTTCTTGAGCATATCATCATTAAGCACAAAGCCCTTTGTGATATATTCTTTCAGGGTCTTGGTAGCCCACTGACGGAATTTTGTAGCTTTCTTAGAATTTACACGGTAGCCCACAGCAATGATAGCATCGAGATTATAAAAATCAAGATTACGCTTTACCTCACGGTCACCTTCAATTTGAACTTGTTCCTTTTTGGAACAAGTTGCTTCACGAGTTAATTCTTCCTCTTCATAGATATTCCCTAAATGCTTTGTGATAGCCTGAGTTTTTACACCAAACAGCTCAGCCATAGCTTTTGTGGTAAGCCAAAATGTCTCATTTTCAAAATATACGCTGACACAGACATTGGTATCATCTATCTGATAGAGGACTATATCATGTTTTTGTTCCATTTATATATCCTTTCAAATGAATGTCATATGAATCATTTATCCAAATCTGTTAATGGCAAAGTCTCATCATTGATATATTTTTCGTACATCAAATCTGCTGGAAGTTTTTTTACACGCACAAGTCTTGGCATAGAAGGTACGCTATTCCATAATTCCAGTTCAACATATCCAACATCTTCAATAATTCCAGTTTCTTTAGGCATTAAAAAATAGTTTTTTACATCTGAAAAAGGAATTTTTATATCATCTAAGAAATACTTGTATGCAAGATAATACAAATACTGTTTTGCAACATCCTCAACACCAGGGTTCTTTCGGATAGATTTACCATTAAACTCGGGGCAATAATACTTTGCATCCAAAATGTAATAGTAGTAATTCTTTGTGGACTTATCTTCATAAAAGCTTAAAAAGTCAGGAATAAACGTGTTTTGTGGCTCCCTGTCTGCACCCAAATAATTCCAGCGAGGCTTCTTAATAAGTTCTACCAGTTCCTGCTTTCCGGTGAGAGGATTCATTATTACAAAGTCCATAACAGGCTTATATGTCTTGCCCAACTCTGACAGTGTCTCATTACGCTGGCTTTCAAAAACTTTTGCACATACATCTTCCCATACAGTATGAAATGTCCTTGTACCAAGAAGAAGCATTACCGTATCACCTGTACGCATTTTCCCACGCATTGCAATATAATCAGCCATTGCCTTCAATAACATAATTTTATGGTCATCAAACTGTATTCTCAGTTCATTTTCAATGCAATTAAGAATATAAGTATCATCACCAAAATCACGTTTTTTATCAGTGGTCAACTCAATTATTGGGTAGTTGTATATATCTGATAAACCTGCTTCATGCAATTGTAAGGTACAATCTGTAATAATCCAAGAATGCAGTCTGTGGATAAAATCATTCTCGTTATAGTCTTTCCTTACGGTATATATTTCTGTATAGTAAGGCCTATTATTTTTTATTATTGGATAAGTCTCATCTATTGTCTTTTGCCACAAATAATCTGTTGATCCGTTAATCTCAATTATTTCTTGCACATTTGAGTAAATTCCATTGCTTAAATAATCCCGAATCAAAAATAGCATTAATGACAAGACATTTACATTATTTTTTCCTTCTTTTCCTGTATACTCCCGGATTATTTCTTTTCTTGACTTGTTATATTTTCTCAGAACATTAATTATTTGGAGCATTTCCTTTTTAGGAATAGAAGATGTTGTCTCTATGTATTTGGGATAAACATAAATAACCCTGTCTTTACACGATAGAATTCCAACGTATCTAAACAAATACATAAGATCAGAGTAATCATCCAACACGCCTACATAATCATCATCTGTTTCGTCAAGTAAGGATTCATCCTCCGCATTAGTGTTCTTTTTCCCCTTAACAGTCTTTAGAATCCTATATTTTTTCAGCAGTCGTATAAAATCCCCGAAAAATTCGTCCTTATCGGCAAACTCAAAAATGGATTTTAAGTTATCATGTGAATACAATTGGCCTTCTCTAACATATTTTGTTATAAGAGCCATTTTATACTCCCTCTCTTACCTTTTTTGCATCGTATTCTTTCTCTTCTGTATCATAATATTTTGTCTTGAAGTCTTTGCCAAATATCTCCAGTCCATCTTTCATAAATGCTACTCTAACTTCCGAGTATCGGTTACATTTACCTTTTATACCATCAAAAAGTTCATCTCTTCTTGTTCTTGCTACATCTTCAAACAGATACATAAGTACCTTTTCACAGAAAACCGAAAGGAATTCAGCATTTTCAGTTGCAGTTGAAATAACATCACTTGTATCTAATGTGTACTGATTACATTTAACAAAAAATGGTCCCATGAGCTTATCTTCATGAGCACGGATGTCATCCGTATCTGATGAAAGCTTTGCGTTAATTGCCCTTCTTAAAACATTCCATCTAATTACATTTCCATTAAGTGTAAAGCGCAATTTGATATTTTCAACCTTGGTTCCAGTATAATCTTCTGTAATCTCATCATCATCAATTCCAATGTAATTAAAATTCCACCTACGCTTAAATGCAGTATCCATAGGGAATACACCTTGGTCGGCACTGTTCATAGTAGCCCATATAAACATATTATCCGGTAACTGAATAGAAAAATAATCTTCTGCGGAGCCTCCTATTTTTTCAGCTAAATACTGACGGATGTCTTCGCTTGGCTGGATTTCATATTCACTTATACCGTCTTTATTCCTGTCTAATAATTGAAACACATCACCAAATACAGTTGCAGTATGTGCTCTATTAATTTCTTCAACCAATAATACAAATGGTCGAATCTTAGTTTGATCAATTTGTCCATTTGTATCCGTCGAATCAATAATATTCTTATATGCCTTTACTAAGATTCGCATAAATGGACCATGGACAAATTTATATGCTATTTCCCCGGACATTGTTGATATAGGTTTGTAAGTTCCCACAAATTGGGAATATGAATAATCAGCATGAAATGTTACCCTCTCATAATCATCACTATTTGAGCCTAATAACAAATCTTTATCTGCATTTAGCAGATAGCTTTTTCCAGTACCAGGCGCACCAAAAACAATACGATTTCTCTTTTCATTATGAGGTGCTATAAATCCAGATTTGTATTTACGTGGTATTTTTACAACAGTGCCAAATGGAACTACATTTGTATCAATAAATTCAACACTATAATTTGCAAAATTAACAATTCCGCGTCTATCTCCTTGAAACATATCTTCCAATCCTACGCCTGTTGGCCAGCCAACTGGCATAGTTGCACTGTTTACAAAAGAAGCATAGTAGTGGCAATATGATGTCCTTATAATCATTATTATAAGATTATCAATTATTCCTACAAAATTACCGGCAGATGTATATTTTCCTGTAGCTGGATCGGTATTTGGTATAGGAAATCCATTAGCAGGAGACCACGCGGGATGTTTATTTGCCATAGTTTGACGACTAATTTTATAATTGGCTCTACCATTTCTAGGTGCAAATTCCAAGTCAACTGCCGGCTGACCAGGATTTCCTAATGTATAAGCCTTGATTGTATAAGTAAAACGAGGGTCAGAAGGGCTATCAATTCTTTCGGCAATCGAAAGAAAATCAACCATCTTTTCGTCGGTAATACCCGCAGCCTCTAAATAAGTCTGTCCTCCACCTGTTGCAGGTTTATCAATATCATATAATTTCTTGAAATCAGAAGGATTAATTTTTCTGTAAAAAATTCTATCAATTAGTTCCATAAATTCACCTCTCTATTGAAATTAAGTACTCTGTTATTTTTTGAGGCAATTGACTGTCGTTGCTTTTAAAACGATTATAGTCAATTTCATCAATTGTAACAGTTCCAAATTGTTCAAAACAGTTTCTTAATTGCTCGATTGTGAATAAACCATCTTCACTATAGCTTATAATAAAACGAGGACAATTTATATCACGAATGATTTTTTCAAATGACTGTAAACCTCTTGTTTTAGTACATAACTTAGAATGCTGATCCCACCAATCTCTTAATCCGCTTTTTCCTATTGCGTCAGGAAAGTCTCCACGAGCAATAGTTTCTAAAATATGATAATTTGCCGCATATTGTCTTTTCATATATGGAGGGTCTATATAACATAAATCTGCGATTATTGAAGAAGCTAAATCTTCTGCATACCCTTGTATGATGGTATGACCAGTTGCGTTACCTATTGAAAACAATTCTTCCTTCAAACAAAGGTTGTTTAAAGAATTTTTCTTAAAATTCGATAAAAAATAACCATACGTACCTGATATGTTAGCAACTTCGTTTACTGCCATAATAAGAGTATGTTTTAATAATGATTCTTCTAAATCTGTTATCCATCCACTCTGAATCCACTCATTTATTTTTTCTCTCACAGCATCAATTTTGCAGGCATTATCCGAAGTGAAGTATTTTCTTGGTTCACACCCGATTTGCGGAACTCCCTCAGGTGAAAATTCCCTAAAAAAGAATCCTCTGACAGGTGTTAAAGTGTTCAAATACGTAAGGACTTCTGCATATCTGTTGATTTCACCTGTTATCACATTATTGTTTACTAATCCATCAAAGGGTGGCGCTTGTTCCAATAATAAATTTGTCTTCAAATGATGTATAGAATACGTCATAACATCTGATGCTATGACAGTATATCCATTACGCCTAAACTCGTACGCTACAGATCCAGTCCCTGCCATTAAATCAACAACTGTTCCGGTGTTGCCAATCAATTGCGAAGTTTTTTCCATAATATGTGGCAATAATTTCGTTTTATTACCTATATATCGATACATTACACATAATCCTCCATCTTCATGCTATTTACGGAACTTAGATTTGGAAGATTGTTCATCTCATTTCGTATAATGTTAATATCTTCATCATCTAAATTATATTTTTGCATTATTAGACGTTCTAATTGTAAATCTGTTGAATAATCATACTTATGACTTATTTGTGTAGCCAACTGAATAATTTTCAAATCAAGGGCTGAATTCTCATATTTTTTTATAGGTAAAGAAAAAAGTATATTTTTTGTAATATACGGATGTGACTTCCATTCATTCTCACCATATGTTTTTAGATAGTAATAATATACAACTCTTGAATTCAGCAGAGCCAAATAGTATTCAAGCGGAACTGAATTATCTTTTTTGTATTTTAGGATATATACTGTCTGAATTGTTTTTTCATGAGAGTAATCGATTGCAGCATATATTCCCAATCCAGTTTTCCTAACAAGTAGCTTAGGAGAAGAATATAAAGAATCCGCCTTATAATTGATGCCTTGTACAGCCTTTTCTATATAATGATTTGTTCCGCAAGTGTATCTGTGTAAGTCTTCTCCAACTATTATCTTTGAAAAACCTTTTTTCCGACCAATATTTATAATAATTCGTGTAGTATCTATATCAACCCTTGTTTCAGACTGACATGAAGTGCAAATTTTCCTTTTTGAATTGAACTGTGCAGATGTATAGCCTTGTGCATCACCGCAATGTTCACATACTGTCACTTCACCTGTTTTTGATATTTCAACTCCTCGACCAAATGAAAAAATATCATCCCACAATATACAATCTGTCTGTATTTTGCTTATTAATGATTCTTCTTCAACACGAGCATCAATGTCAAAATTACAATTTATATTTGCTAAAAATCTGCTTTGCAACACTTCATGTTTACATTGCTCATAATAATAATAGAGTTTTTGCTCCCCAGCTAAATATGTCTTACGATCATTAGTAGATAAGCGGAAGCATATTGTATAATCATTCGATGTAGGCTTTCGCTTCTGACAAATAATTACGGTTGTTGCCCGAAAAATATTTTCAAATAATTTTTCTCCAAGTCTTGCAATAACTTTTATTTGCATATTGCTAATTAAAAATCTCCTTAATGATTCATTCTGAGCATCAAAAATAGAATCCGGAATAATAAATGCAAAATATCCATTGTTTTGTAGTAACTTATATGCCAATTCAATAAAAAGGACATAACTATCATATTGCCCATCTGTCAAAGAAAATCCTGCCTGATGGAGCTCATCTCGTGTGTATATTTTTTCAGAACTCCACGGGGGATTAGCGATAATTGCTTGTATTTTAGGTAATTTATTTTTCCAATATTCATGGGTCTTCTTTTTTGTCTTAGGTAATATGGTATCACTTTTATACACCTTAAAATCTTTGGGAATGTTTTCAGTTGCCTCAAGGTCTACATCAATACCTATATAATTAATCTTTGATGATGATTTCTTTTTATATGCACTAAGAAGCGCACCCTCGCCACAAGCAGGATCTAGTATATTCTCTACCTGTATTAATCTGTCCTGCCTAATAATTTTATTTAACAGTTCTGCGACAAAGTCAGCTAAACTATCAGGTGTATAAACAACACCGTATTTTTTTTCCGCCAATCTATCCACACCTCCAATTCTGATTTTATGGGGCAAGTATTGTCTCTGTGTCTTTTCATTGAAAGACCGTTGCCCCTTCCACATATAAAATTGCGAAATGAGAATAGGGTCTATGACTCAAATGTCACTTTTATATTAATTCCTGATATCTCCTCATAAGTGCCTTGCTTCTGACATCGTTCAGCTTCGCTTCTAATCAAATTCTCTACCGTATTTTTGCCGTAAGTATCAATAGTAAGATATAACTCAAAAAGTTCTTGGAGGCTTTCCTCTGTAGTCCACGCCCCAAGCTGTTCAATATCCTTATCAGAAAGGGTGATTGATGAATCATCATCTGATTGTCCCAATATATAATCAGTCCTAACATCAAATAATTCTGATAGTGTACATAGCGTTTCAAAATCAGGTTTCCTTTTGCCGACTTCCCACATAGCAACCGTGCCCTTGGAAACTCCTAATTTTCCAGCCAAAGTAACCTGTGTATATCCATTTTTTTTGCGTAATTCTTTTAATCGTGCTCCGAACATGTCATTTCTCCTATATTCACATAAAACACCAAATTTATATTAACACAAAGAGTGAGAAAAGGAAACTACTTTTTAAACAATTTTACTATATTCTGCAACATTATGTGAGATTTTGTATCAACTTCCATATCTTCCATATCTGCCTATGGTAAAGTTATGGTGTAGAGATTAAAACGCATCTACGGAGAGCCTGCTCCATCGCCAGGGAATCAGAGTCAATCAAAGTAAATATAAAACAAATATAGAGTCAATCAGAGTTTCGGTGTTTTTTGTCCAAATTTACGAGGAGCATTTGATTATGTTGATGGATAAAACAACGATGAGTGTTGGAACGGGAATTACTCTTCTATTTTGATAAAATATCTGATGAAGACAAAAAAGAAATTATAGAATTTACGAAAATCAAGGCGAGAAAGCCTTTATAAAACAAGAAGCAATGTGCCACAAAACACATTGCTTCTTGTTTTATAATTTAAATCTGTACCCAACCCCCCAGATTGTTTCTATATACTGCGGTTTGTTGGTATTCATCTCGATCTTTTCGCGGATCTTCTTGATATGCACGGTAACTGTTGCAATATCTCCGACGGATTCCATATCCCAGATTTCCCGGAACAATTCTTCCTTTGTAAACACATGGTTTGGATTTTCTGCCAAAAAGGTAAGAAGATCAAATTCTTTTGTTGTAAACTGTTTTTCCTCGTCGTTCACCCAGACACGGCGTGCTGTCTTGTCAATGCGGATACCGCGGATCTCAATGATATCATTTTTTGCCTCACTGCTTCCGATCAGGCGCTCATATCGGGCGAGATGTGCTTTCACCCGCGCTACCAGCTCACTTGGAGAAAATGGTTTTGTGATGTAATCGTCCGCACCAAGTCCAAGGCCTCTGATCTTGTCAATATCATCTTTTTTGGCTGAAACCATAAGAATTGGTGTATTTTTTTCCTCACGGATCTTTTTGCAGATTTCAAATCCATCCGTTCCCGGAAGCATAAGATCTAAAATGAACATGTCAAATTCCTCGGACAATGCTCTTTTCAATCCTGCTGTTCCGTTATTCTCGATCTCTACGGTAAATCCGCTCAATTCCAGATAATCTTTCTCAAGATCTGCGATCGCTTCTTCATCTTCAACTATTAATACTCTGCTCATTTGGCACCTCCTGATATTTTCTGATTACAAAATACATAACGGTTCCGATGGACTCCTTGCTGGTCGCCCATATTTTACCACCGTGGTCTTCGATAATTTTTTTCACAATTGACAATCCGATTCCGCTGCCTCCGGTTGCAGAATTTCTCGAAGCATCCGTCCGGTAGAAACGATCAAAAATGTATGGCAGATCCGCTGCTGCAATACCCCTGCCATTATCCTCGATCTCCACCTGGATAAAATCGCCAACATCCTTGATCCGGATGTTGATAAGCCCTCTCTGCTTGTCCAGATATTTAATGGAATTTCCAATAATATTGTGGATCACTCTACGAAGCTGTTCCGGATCCGCAATGATCTGTGTCGATCCATCCGTATAATTAAAGTATGCCAGTCCGATATTTTTTGACTCAAGATCCAGTCCAATCTCCTCAATGCAGTCATTGAAGTATTCACCAACATTGATTTTGGCAAAATTGTACGGTATACGGTTCGTATCGATCTTCGCATAGAGCGTCAGCTCATTGATAAGCGTATCCATCTCATTTGCTTTATTATAAATCGTCCGGATATACTTATCCCGTTTTTCCGGGGTATCCGCAACACCGTCCATCAATCCTTCCGCATATCCTTTTACCGCAGTGATCGGCGTTTTCAGATCGTGTGCAATGTTGCTGATCAACATTTTATTTTCTTTCTCGCTGTTGATTTTCTCTTCGGCATTGTCTTTCAGCCTCTGCCGCATCTCTTCAAAACTTGTGCAGAGTTCCCCGATCTCATCCCTGCTCTCTGCCTCGATCGTAAAATCAAGATTACCCTCCTTAATATTCTGTGCGGCAGCCTGCAATTTTTTGATTGGATTGATCAGGCTGGTATAAATCCATACCGTCAGCATACATGCTGTCAGAACAAGGATCAGCACAATGGAAACCATAATATCGATCAGAAGACTTTTTAATTCAGGAACCATCTCCTCTAATCTGGTCACGATAAAAATGCTGCCCTTTGCACCATCCGGATAAACAAAATCAATCTGTTTTACCAGTGCCTGCTCCTCACCATCCATGTATGTCCCGGAATCCGCATTGCCATCGGCACTTCCATACTCCGGAAGCTCCGTCAAAAGCGATGTCCCTGCGCTTTTTCCTATATATACCAGCTCCTGTCCTTTCCGAACGATGAGATAGGACGCTTTTTCTTCCAACTGCTGGTTGATCTTCTCAAGGTATGCTCCATCCTCCAGTTTCTCCGGCTGGTTGTCTGCCACCTTGTATACTTCCCGATAGATTTCTCTTGTAAACCGGCTCAGAAGCTGGACAGAATTGGAAAAATAACTGTATCCGTCCCCTTCGACACCATAGGTCTGCTCGATCGCCCGCATCTGAATGTGCTGCATACTGAACAAAACCAGTGTTGCAAGGAAAATCGGTACAAATATAATGATGCAGAATGAAATAATAATCTTATTCTTAAACTTCATACGCTTTCCTTCTATGAATGTTTATGTTTCTACCCTTGTTCACCCACTTTTGTATCCATAGAAACAAAATAGGCCACAAGGATAAACCCTATGACCTATTATAGCATGAACCGTCCGAAATCCTATGACATTTTCCGAAAAAGATTCTAAACTTTTCATAAATTAATCTGCTCAACGCTGATTATAAATATTTCTTTAATGCTTCCGCCTTATCTGTTGCTTCCCACGGAAGATTTAAGTCTGTACGTCCGAAATGTCCGTAAGCTGCTGTTCCACGGTAAATTGGTCTTCTTAAGTCAAGCATTTTGATGATTCCTGCCGGGCGGAGATCAAAGTTCTCACGAACGATCTCAACCAGTTTTTCATCAGAAAGTTTTCCTGTTCCAAAAGTATCTACCATGATAGAGGTTGGCTGTGCAACACCGATTGCGTAAGACAACTGAATCTCACATTTTTCTGCAAGACCTGCTGCTACAATGTTCTTTGCAACGTAACGTGCTGCGTAAGCTGCGGAACGGTCAACCTTTGTACAGTCTTTTCCTGAGAAAGCTCCGCCGCCGTGACGGGCATATCCACCGTAGGTATCTACGATAATTTTACGTCCGGTAAGACCTGCATCACCGTGTGGTCCACCGATCACGAAACGGCCGGTTGGGTTGATGAAGAATTTTGTCTCTGCATCTACTAATTCTATTGGAAGGATTGGATCAAATACATATTTTTTGATATCCTCATGGACCTGTTCCTGTGTTACATCCTCGTCATGCTGAGTGGATAATACAACTGCCTCTAATCTCTTTGGCTTGCCATTCTCATCATACTCTACAGAAACCTGTGTTTTTCCGTCTGGTCTTAAATATTTTAATGTGCCGTCTTTGCGCACTTTTGTAAGCTGTAAAGCAAGTTTGTGTGCAAGGGAGATCGGATATGGCATTAACTCCGGTGTCTCATTTGTTGCATAACCAAACATCATACCCTGATCACCGGCACCAATTGCCTCTAACTGCTCGTCAGACATTTTGTTTTCTTTTGCTTCCAATGCTTTGTCAACACCCATAGCGATATCCGGAGACTGCTGGTCAAGCGCTACCATCACTGCACATGTATGTCCGTCAAAACCTGTTTTTGCGTCGTTGTATCCGATCTCGTTGACTGTTTTACGAACGATGGAAGGAATATCTAACTGTGCTTTTGTTGTAATCTCACCTGTTACAAGCACAAATCCTGTACAGCTTGCTGTCTCACATGCTACACGGCTCATTGGATCCTGTTCCATACATGCATCAAGGATGGCATCAGAGATGGCATCACACATTTTGTCCGGATGTCCTTCTGTAACGGACTCGGATGTAAATAATAATTTTTCCATTTGTTCTTTCCTTTCTTCTGGCTGTTCATTTGGTAACTAAAAAACTCCGCTGTCACAAACAAGCGGAGTTAATAAATCATCAGATTATCAAATCCTCTTATTGTTCGAACTATAAAATATAGTCTTGGATAAATCATCCAAATATTTGCTCGCTCAGGTAGGCACCTTCCGTAGAGGGGTTGCCGTGACTTCATAGATCCTATGTATCTCCATCACTCTGAATAAGAAAATTTTCCGTAATTAAAAATCTCTTTCTAATTACATCTTATACAATATTGAATTTTCAAATCTGTTTACACAGACTGAAACATAAACTGTTTCAAATCTCACGTGCTATACAATACTATCTAACCGCCTCTCTGTCAAGAGTTTTTTCAAAATGATATACAAACCATGTGGAATGTATACTACTATTTGTTCTTTCTAAAAAACTATATTTTATGGGAATTTCTGCCAGCAGTATCTATTGACTTTCATTTTGTGCAATCTTATACTATTTTATAATAAAATGTATAGATTGGGGTATGCAAATGACAAAATATTATCCAACGGATGAATTAGTACCAGGGATGGTAACTGCTGGAGAAGTCCGTACCAAAGGCGGTCAGTTGATCGTTGAAAATGGAGTTTCTCTCACGGATCGTCTCATTTCCCGCATTAAATTTTATGCGATCCCGCAGGTATCGGTCACAGAAGATCCAATTCCTGCCACAAAAAAAGAGGAACAAGTCGAAGTTCCTTCCCATGTTGTAAAACCGGAAGCCCAGGCACCTTCTTATTCGCAGAAGGTTGTCTGCTCTAAAGAATTCCAGAATTTTCAGATTTCCTATTCCAGAGTAATCGCCACTTACCGCACGGTTCTGGAAGATTGTGTCATCTATCATAAGTCTTTAAATTATGAACAGCTTCTGTCTGATACGAAGGAATTATATTATTCCTGCAAAACATCCTTAGAACTTTTTGATATGCTTCACAATATGCGCTCCGTAGAGGATTCGGTCTATGCACATTCACTGAATGTCTCTCTGATCAGCCGCAGACTTGGACGCTGGTTAAAGTTTTCACCCGAAGAATTAGACACACTGACCTTAGCAGGCGCCTTACATGATATTGGAAAATTAAAAATTCCTGCCGAAGTTCTCAATAAGCCTGGAAAATATACCGATGAGGAATTTGCCCTTGTAAAACAGCATCCAAAATTTGGTTATGACATATTAAAATCACTCCCATTAGACTCTCACGTGAAAAAAGCAGTTCTCTGCCATCACGAGAGAAGTGACGGCAGTGGTTATCCAACCGGTTTGTCTCAATCCGATATTGATGAATATGCGGCAATTGTTTCCATCGCAGACGTATACGATGCCATGACCGCTGCGCGCTCATACCGCGCACCGCTCTGTGTCTTCCAGGTAATTAACAATTTTGAACATGATGGTCTTTCCAAATATAATCCTAAATTTATTTTAACCTTCCTGTCCCATGTCGCAAGTACCTATCAGAATAACCGTGTACTTCTCAATGATGGACGTGTTGCAAATATCGTCATGTTAAACAAAAACCGTTTGTCAAAACCGATCATCCAGCTGATGGATGGAAGCTGCATTGATCTTTCGACTCAGCCTGACCTTCACATCCAATCGGTGTTATAACCGGAGTTTAACGGACGTAGTGCCGCAGATTCTGCAGTGCTTTCTCAGGGTTTGAAGGGCAGATATAAGCGTCCTCTCACAAGTCATGATCTTATAGGTTTATGAAAAGGAAAACGGTACAGACGAAATATGATGTTCCTGTTCGCCGGGCATTCCGACAAGCCTCTGAAGAGTCTTGTCTCCATGGCTCACAAAGGAAATCATATTTGTCTGTACCGTTTTTCTTTCATTTACGTTATGAATGACTTGTGTGAGGACGCTTATATTTGCCCAATTTACGCTATGTATTGCACCACAGAATCTGCAATTTACGTTATGGAACTCACGGTTATGAAGTGTCTATAAAAGAGGTAGGATAAGCTGCTTTGACTTCATGAATATTGTTTTTACAATAATCACAATCACATAAATCTTCACTTCTTATTTGATTGTAATATGATTTGGTTTTCTCAATATCCAAAGTGTTCACCTCCTCGAATTGGAAGTTATCTGGCTCTTTATATAGATAAAACTTCAATTTATTAATTATTGTTATAGTCTGAATTTATAGTTTTACTTTTTAAATATTGTTCTATTTTTTCAGTCCTATTATTAATAATTTTAACAATCTCATTTATATACTTCGCAAATTCACTCAAATCTTTAAATGAATCTACAAAAGTCTTCAAAGATTCAAATTTCTCATCTTCTATTCTTTTAACAAACACATTCAAAAAAGCATATTCTTTGCCTTTTAGTACTAAAAACCACTCCTTATACTTTCTAAAAAAAATATCTGGGTTATCATAATAACCGTTATTTCCACTTCCTTTTAATGTATTTCCTCCCGGCCACATAACAGTTAAATTACCATAGGAAAAATACACAGCTGCCAAAGGATTTAAGCATTTATCAATATCCGGATCTCTATGACTATTAATATATTTTAAACTATGAAGATATTGCCTTCCTGATTGAATTCGGTTACTTACAAAATACTCCATATTAGGCTCACTTCTTGTTTTTATATAAAGGCCTATTGCATATAGATACAAGATATTATACAAAACATCTGTCTCATTGTCGCCACCACATATTTTTGTGTAATCATTGAATTTTTCCTCAACTGATTGAAGTTTTCTATCTTTTACGGGAGTATTTTTCCATTTAAACCATTCATTTATCTCTTTATAACTGCACATCTTTCTATCACCTTTTATTTAGTAAAATAAGAAGTTATTCATTTAATTCAGCTTCAATTTCTTCAATGGTAGGCATACTACCTTTGAACTCTTCTGGTATAAGTTTTGATAATTCATAACTAGAAATACCAAGTGGTTGGCTAGTAGATTCTAATGCATACTGGGCTTCTACTTTATCCATATCTTTACAAATCAGAAGTCCCAAAGTAGGGTTATCAGCTTTTGTTTTCATCTGATGATTAACAGCCACAACATAAGTTCCCAATTGACCTGCGTAAGAAGAATCAAATTTTCCTGTCTTTATTTCTACAACAACATAGCAATGCCTTTGCGTATTGTAAAATAACATGTCTATAAATTTTTCAGTATCTCCTACCTCAATTCTCACTTCTCTCCCCATATAAGCAAAGCCTGTACCTAACTCCATAAGGAAATTATTAACTTTCTCTATAAGCGCATCCTTTAGTTCCTTTTCATCATACCGCTCACGCAAAGTCAAAAAATCAAAATTATATGGATCCTTTGTAATTGCTTGTGCTAAATCGCTCTGTTCAATCGGAAGTGTATTAGAAAAGTTAGTTATTGCTTTGCCCTGGTGTTCATACAAGTCCGTTCCTAAAAAGTTTAATAAAACATCTCTTGACCAATTGTTTTCAATAGTTTTTCTGATATAAAACAATGCCTTTGCAGAATTTCCTTTGCATTTATCAAGTATTATTTTGTTATGTCCCCATGGAATTCTAAAAATGATTTGTAAATCATCCCCAACTTGGGGACGATTTGCATCTGTAATCAATTCGTCCTCAACCTGAGGACAAATCACTGCGTCAGGATACATCTCATAAAAGTATCTCATATATTTCAAATTAGTTGGAGAAAATGATTTCACATCTGGCAAAATGGATTTCAAATCGTCACTCACCGTTTTATAGAAGCCCATTCCATATCCGAATTGTTCACTCATAGATGAAATGCCCTTACCAAGTTTCCAATAAAATCTTAGCATCTCATCATTTATCTTCATAGAAGCCCTAATTTGGCTTTTTCTAAAATCAGTGGATATTCCGGCAATCCACTCCTTATATTCATTGTCAGCCTTAATCAACTCACTCATATATAATCCTTTCTAATGTGTCAGTTCGACAACTTTTCGATTTATCAACTTCATTAATATCATCATTCTACCATAATTACACTTACAATCCTACTTCATTCTATTAAAATTGATTTACAGAAGTTATAATTAATTTACTTTAAGAATGCAGATTGATTTTTACCCTTCCCCATAGACACCCCTCCCCTAACCGTGAGTTCCATAACGTAAATTGGCAGATTCTGTGGTGCGGTTCACAGTGTAAATTGGGCAAATATAAGCGTCCTCTCACAAGTCGTGATTTTATAAGTTTATGAAAAGAAAAACGGTATAAACGAAATATTATGTTTCTGTTCGCTGAACATTACGATGGGCTTCTGAACAACAATCATGTTCAGCAAAGGCTTCCATGATTGTTAGAATCCCATCTTCATAGCTCACGAAGAAAATAATATTTGTTTATACCGTTTTTCTTTTATTTACGTTACGAATGCCTTGTGAGAGGACTCTTATACATGCCCAATCAACCTTATGAACCGCACCACAAAATCTGCAATTTACGTTATGGAATTCCGGTTATAGGAGGAATGCCTATAGGGTAATTGACAAAATGTATAAATCGATCGGAATCCCCAAAATAACTTGATGACAACTTTTTTTAATTAATTTAAATAGAGCGAAGTAGAATTGTGGGTATGGTTATGATAGAATGAATCATGATATTAATGAATTTTGCAAATCGAAAAATGTGAGGAGACAATTGATATGAAAAAAACTGCTATATTGTTATATGATTCATTTTGCAATTTTGAAATCAGTGTTGCACTTGAAATATTGGCACTCGCTGAAAAACCTATTACAGTTTTCGGAATTACAAAACAGGCAATTAGAAGTGAAGATGGGTTGTCTATATTTCCGGATGATACTATTGATAATCTTGACTTAGATGCATATGATAGCTTGATATTGCCTGGGGCAATGGATATTAGAGAAACTATTGAAAATGAAAGAATAGTAGATTTCATCAAAAAGTTTGAGAAAAAGACAATCGGAGCTATTTCTATTGCTCCCCTGTTACTTGTCAAAGCAGGATTACTTAATGGAAAACCATTCATGGCAGGGATCAATAAAGAAGAGCTTTTCGAAGAAGGTTTTTCAGAAAGTGATTTAACTGAAATGGTGGGATGGGATGACAATTTGCGCAAACCAGTTGAAGAAGGATATATTATAACTGGCAATATAATTACGTCAATATCATATAATTTTGTCAAATGGGCGTTGGCTTTCGGAAAAATGGTAGGAATCGATATTCCTGCAAAAACGTTTGGAATTGAATAAAATGACAATTGAATCTGTTCGTATTGATGTTACTAATAGTCATCCTTCAACGCAAATAAAAGAGGCGTATTTTATTATTGAATTTGTCCCTACCAAATAGGCACTCATCCTATAACCAGAGTTCGATAACCTAAATGGCAGATTTTGTGGTGCAATTCATAGAGTTGGCAGGGCATGTATAAGCGGCATTTCACAAGTCATTCACCGTGTAAATGAAAAGAAAAACTGTGCAGACAAATATTATTTTCTTCGTGAGCTATGAAGATGGGATTCTAACAATCATGGAAACTCTTGCTGAACATGATTGTTGTTCAGAAGCCCATCGGAATGTCCAGCGAATAGAAACATAATATTTCGTCTGTACGGTTTTTCTTTCTAATCAACATATAAAAATGACTTGTGAAATGCCGCTTATATCTGCCCTTCATCCACTAAGAAAGCACCACAAACTCTGCGACACTGCGCTAGTTAAACTCTGGTTTCAGTCCATTTTTTCTTATGTTATCTAATTCTTCTGCCGTCAAACACTGAGACTCATAAAGCCGTAGATATTCTTTGGATACGTCTGAATCAAAGATTAATACGTCATCGGAATTTATAGTGACATCGACACCACTACGATACAGTTTACCAATCGGATGCATAGACATATCTGCAACCCTTCCAAGTAAAATGTTACTTGTTGGCGTGATATTTAATCTGATTTTATGATCTGCCAAAAAGCGGATTACTGATTCGTCATCAGCTGCCGCTATTCCATGTTGAACCTCGTCAAGTTCTAATTCTTCTACTGCTGTTCTTACATCTTTCGCAGTGCCCCATTCTCCAACATGTGCTTTTAGTCTTAACCCTTCTTTTTTTGCCCGTCGGTAAATCCCTTTAAAATTTTCAATAGGCTGTGCCAATTCATCGCCATACAGATCAATAGAATAAAAATTTTTATTTCCCCAGAAATGAGATAGACAATCTTCTAAATAGCTGATCGGACAATGTCTTGATAATCCAATTTGGAGCCTTAATTCCATATCGGAAGCAATTTCTTTTTGAGCACTTGTAAAAGCATTCACCAGCTCATCAATGTCATTATGAAAAAATTCATTTAACCCCCAGACATCCTCACCAATTTCAAGCACAGTTACTCCATCTTCTCTGGCTTGTTGAAATGTCGCCCTAATTAAAAGTTTTCTCATCTCGGTGCTGTTAAAATCCTGACCAATATATTTTTGACTCCATCGATCCATCTCATCCATTGATGTCAAAGGATGATCTAATGGTTCAATTTTTTTACCAGTTACCTGATAGAGAAACCTTCTATTTCCGCCAAGCACAAAATGATTGTGCAAGTCTGCCTTAGGATACTTTCTCAATTCTTCCAGATTTCTTTGTTCCAATGCATCTGTAAAACGATCCATAAATAAGTTCTCTCCCTACTGTTTGATTTTTGTCATTCCCCATAGACACTCCTCCCCTAACCAGAGTTTCATAACGTAAATGGCAGATTCTGTGGTGCAATCCATAACGTTGACTGGGCAAATATAAGCGTCCTCTCACAAGTCATTCACAGCGTAAATGAAAGAAAAACGGTACAGACAAATATGATTTCCTTTGTGAGCCATGGAGCTGGGATTCTAACAATCATGGAAGCTTCAGCTGAACATGATTGTTGTTCAGAAGCCCAGCGGAATGCCCGGCGAACAGGAACATCATATTTCGTCTGTACCGTTTTTCTTTTCATAAACCTATAAAATCACGACTTGTGAAAGACGCTTATATCTGCCCCTTCAAGCCCTAAGAAAGCACCGCAGAATCTGCGACACTACGCCAATTAAACTCCGGTTTAAGAAACCTTGAGTGTGAATTTCTGAATTTCTTTTTCTGTACTCACTTTCTCGATAACCGCACCCAGAGACGCCAGCTTTGCCTCAAATTCTTCATATCCACGTTCAATATAGTAAATATCATCTACAACTGTAATTCCCTCAGCTGCAAGACCTGCGATCACAAGTGCTGCTCCGGCACGGAGATCCGGTGCATTCACTCTTGCTCCAGTATATTTTTCCGTTCCATTGATAATTGCAATATTGCTCTCTACCTTAATATTGGCACCCATACGTGTCAGTTCATCAACATATTTGAAACGATTCTCAAAAATACTCTCAGTCACTGTACTTGTTCCCTCGGAAATTCCAAGAACGACTGCCATCTGTGGCTGCATGTCTGTTGGGAATCCCGGGTATGGAAGTGTTGTCACCTGTGTATGATGAAGCGGTTTGGAAGCCACAACACGCACTGCGTCATCAAACTCTTCCACTTCACAGCCAATTTCCAAAAGTTTTGCAGTGGTTGCTTCCAAATGCTTTGGAATGACATTCTTTACTGTGACATCTCCTTTTGTTGCAGCCGCTGCAAACATAAAGGTTCCTGCCTCAATCTGATCCGGGATAATAGAATACTCTGTCTTGTGGAGTTTTTCCACACCGACAATCCGGATTACATCCGTACCAGCACCACGGATCTGCGCACCCATGCTGTTTAAGAAGTTCGCAACATCCACCACATGTGGCTCTTTTGCTGCGTTCTCAATAATTGTTTTTCCCTCTGCCATAGAAGCTGCCATCATAATGTTAATGGTTGCTCCGACAGATACTTTATCCAGATAAATATGGGTTCCTGTCAGCTTTTCTGCGGATGCAAGAACAAGCCCATGTTTAATATCAACATTGGCGCCTAATGCACTGAATCCCTTTAAATGCAGATCGATTGGACGGCTTCCGATATTACATCCACCCGGAAGTGCCACTTCTGCTCTTTTATATTTTCCTAACAAAGCACCGATCAGATAATAAGATGCTCTGATTTTTCTGATATATTCATTGTCAACATTAAAATCACGGATAAATGATCCATTGATCTTAACAGTGTGAGCGTCGATTCGGTCGACTTTTGCTCCAATTTCCTGAATTGCGTTTAATAATACATTAATATCTCTCACGTTTGGGAGATTCTCTATCGTAACAGTTTCATCCGTCATTACGGCTGCAGAAAGGATTGCCAGTGCCGCATTTTTTGCTCCGCCAATCTCAACTTCTCCAACCAAAGGATTTCCACCTTTAATTACATATTGTTCCATATCACACCTCTATGAACATTTTCGTCCAGTCTGCCATCAACTTACAGACTTATCGAATGGTTGCATACAAACACATTATTATAGTAACCATTATATCTTTTTGTCAAGCGGTTCTTTCTTCCGCTTATTATATCATTACTGACCAATATAATTCAATGGATTTACTGCAACTCCATTGATATAAATCTCAAAATGAACATGTGGACCAGTAGATCTTCCGGTACTTCCGCTCAGTGCAATGCTCTGTCCCTGTTCTACCCACTGACCTGCTGATACCAGTAATTTACTGTTATGTGCATATCGTGTCATTCTGCCATCCGGATGGCTGATGACAACATTATTGCCATATCCTTTGCTGTAACCGGCACTGACAACAGTTCCTGCACTGGATGCATAAACGGTTGTTCCGACCGGGCATCCCCAGTCAACGCCCTTGTGCATTCTTCCCCAGCGGCGTCCGAATCCTGATGTGAAATGCCCACCTGCCAATGGTTTAATATACGTTGGCGGCGTGATTGTTCCCTGCTCAATGATTGCCGGTGTCGATTCCACCATGATCGTCTGATGCGCAAGCTCCCTCGCAACCTCAATTCCATTTTCATAGGTGACAATGTCATTACGCTCTCTGTGTCCGGTCGTGCCTTCCTGGTGTACCACCTGTTTTGTCGTATACCATTCATCATTTTTTATGATGGTCGGCTCTGCGTTATAATCCTCTTCATAGACTTCACCTTTTTTAATGCGAAGGCTTAAATCCGGTTCCGGCACTGCAATGATGATCTCCTGTCCCGGATAAATCCTTACCTCTGCATTGTCAAATCCGTTCAATGCCATGATATTGGCTACTGTTGTATCATGATCCATCGCGATAACAGAAAGTACATCACCACTCTCTACTACATATATTTTATTCGTTTCTTTTTCTTTTGTGACTTCTTCTACCTGTGTTTCCACATCCGACAGTGCATCCCCGGAAATGTACTTCTCATACACTTCGACACGCTCTATAAATTCCATTCCAATGGTTCCCGTCTCGTAACTGTCATCCCTTGGATTTGCCATTGCGTATTCCATCTGATAGGTAAATGCCCCATTGGCTCCGGCAGACACCTGATCTGCAAGCGTCACCTCCGGTGTCACCTCTGTATTCTCTTTCGGATCAACTTCTGTCAGCTGTGCTGTATAAATACCACTGATATGTCCGGCTTCTTTGGAAATCTGTGTTGTATACTGTCCTTCCGTATCAGCCTCATTTTTGACCGTATTCAAAAATTCCGTCACTTCGTCCATACTTTTGAAATTTCCGCGATAGCCTTCAATTGCTACTGTGTAAGCCCGCACCTGTGTTTCAATTTCTGATACTTTCATTTTCTCCTTTAAGGCTTCTTTTAATGCATCTTCTGTCATCAAAGGAGTAAACCAATCATTGGCTTTACTGGAAGAATATTCATAATCCATGCAGAGTGGTTCATCGCTCTCTGCTGCAAGTTCTCGGCGCACCTCATGCACCGCATCATCGACTGATACATGACCTGCAATATTTCCTACAAGTTCTCCATTAAAATAAACCTGCTGGTATTTCTGTCCGATCGTAACTTTCTGTGAAACTGCAAAAAACAGTAAAACCAAAAATAAACCCGCTATCACAAATAGTTCTATGATCACTTTTTTTGTCAACTCTATTTTTTGCATTTCTTTTCATTCCTCAAACTCAAAATTTTATCAATGGTCTGCTCCACATTCAGACCATATTCGTTTACCGTGATATCTGCATATTTTTCATATAACGGAACACGTTCCTCATACAGATCTTTTAAAGTCTGTCCATCTTTTAAAACAACACCACGACCTTTGATGTCGCTCAGTCTTCTGTTTAACTCTTCAAATGGAAGCTGTAAATAAACCACAGTTCCTATGCTTTTCAAATGTTCCATCGCTTCTTTTCCATAGACAACACTTCCGCCTGTGGCAATGATCGAATGGTCGACCTCAAGCGAGCTGTTCACTCGGTTCTCCACTGCGATAAAACCGTCTGTTCCAACTTCCTCAATGATCTCCTTTAAAAGCTTGCCTTCCTCTTTCTGGATCACAAGATCTGCATCTACAAATTCATATCCTAAAACTTTCGCAAGAATGACACCTGCGGTGCTTTTTCCCACTCCAGGCATTCCGATCAGTACTATATTATCTTTTTTCATTGCTGCAAGATTCCTCTTATTATTCTTTCTTCCGCAGTGCATGTACACTTCGGTTTTCCGCTATGTCTGCACGTCTCAGCTGCTGATACACATCTTTTTTTAGAATAGCATAAACGTTCCCTTTGCACAAGCACAACTGTGCGGCTGCACATCTGGGTAAAGTAAAACCTTGAATGAAATTTTAAATTCCACATCTATGCTGAATTTAGTCTTTCTCTCTTCT
>ERZ779842.416-NODE-416-length-47829-cov-7.305794_pt1 | contig 47829 bp, 53 predicted proteins | sample MGYA00511095_ERZ779842 | MGnify/ENA primary metagenome ERZ779842 (study PRJEB29588, sample SAMEA2154036) | human gut metagenome | biome: human gut; feature: human-associated habitat; material: faeces | place: Denmark | collected 2008/2010 ... | reverse complement strand
GCCAGCCACAGAATACCGTCACAGACAGCGGAGAAGAAACTTCTCTTGAGATCCACGGCCGTCATGACCCTGTTATTGTGCCAAGAGCCGTTGTCGTTGTAGAATCCATGTGCGCCCTTGCGATCGTTGATGCGCTTTTTTCCAATATGACCTCCCAGATGGACCGCATCAAGGAATTTTACCAGAAATAAAGAAGTTACAGATTTCATTTCTTAATCAGCGGACGTGCCACTGGCACCTCCTCGATATGCAATGCAACAAACAGAAGCCCCTGTGTTCCATGGCGGATCACAGGGGCTTCTGCTATAAGATTATTGTTCTTCGTCTTCGTCGGTATGTACATCCTCTGCTACCTCATCCGGCACCGGCCAGATATGGATGCAGTTTGGAGTCTCGATATGATGGGGTTTATCGTTCATAACGATGATATTTTTGTCATAATCTACTGTGAATGTAGTGATGGAGTTGCTTGCATGGTTCGCAAGTGCAATGTGCTTGTTGTCCGGGAAGATTACCAGATCCTTCGGATAATCGCCGCTGATCGGAAGGTTAAACTTCTTCTCAAGGAGTCCTGTCTCTGCATCAATCTCATACATGGAAACCGAATTCTCTCCGGCAGTTGTACAGAACAGATGCCTGCCGTCCGGTGCAAGTGCAAGTCCGGATGCCGCATTGTGAATCGCATCCTCGTCATTCGGCTTTCTGAGTGTGCTGACACTCTGGAGCAGTTCAAACTCAGGAGTACTGCCGCTTCCGTCATAGCTGTAAACCTTGATCTCATTGCTCAGTTCAAACAGGATATATGCAAATCTGCCGTCTGCACTGAAACGGATGATCCTAGGGCCGCTCTCTCTCGGGCAGCGGAGGATGTCGACCAGTTCCAGCTTATGCTGTCTCTTGTTGATGCGGTAGATCTTGACCTGATCGATGCCGTTGTCAACTGCGCACAGGTATTTGTTGTCCGGTGTAGGACGTACACAGTTTACATGTGGACGGAAGTTACGCTCTGCAACGCTTCCAAGTCCCTTGTGATAAACACCATCCATGATACGTCCGAGACTTCCGTCGCGGCGTGTATGTACAACGGTCACCTTGCCGTCATGGTATCCTGCCACATACAGATATTTGCCGTCCACATCTGTTGCCAGGAAACATCCTCTCATTCCGTCGATGCTGACTCTGTTGATACGGATCAGGTCACCGTTCTCGTCACGTTTGAACACTGCCACACCTTCGTCCTCGATAGAATACAAAAACTTGCCATTCTTGGAAATCGCCGTATGAGATGCATTGCTGACCTGTACTTCGCTCCGTTCTTTCAGAGTACCTTTCTCAACATCTACATCGTAAACCTGAATACCTTTACTGTTGCCGTGGGTATATGTTCCCACATAGGCTACATATTTCTTATTCCCCATGATATTGCCTCCTAAAATCGCGCGTTGTCGTTGTCCACGCAGAGACAGTGCTCTGCATGAACTTAAGTGGTTACTGTTCACTCCAGCAACCTCAGGTGTCCTTATTATATCACAATCCAATTCCAAGAACAAGTTAGCATTCAGGAGGAAATGTATTTTATCTCATACTTAATATACTTTATTTTCCACTTTTAGCGAAATCCCTTGTTTTTGCGGTGTTCCAGACTTGCGGTATAATTGATTTGTGACTAACCTGTGACTAACCGCAACAACCTATATCGTTCTATATGCTATTAAAACAGATGATACAATATGCTCCCGGTAGTGGGTACCTGCCGGGATTTTACTTTATACTCTGCTGATATACTTACCGCACACATAACCATAGTACTTACCGGCGATACGGATATAATACCAGTCTGTGCTGTCAGCAGCTTTGATCGTGTCGCACACATCAACAAAATTATGCTGTCTCAGAAGCGGATAGGCAGCAAGTTTTGGATTTCCTGTTCCGGCTCCGATACGGACATTAAGTTCTGCCGTATTTACCATTCCCACCCATTTCGGAGTCTTGGATGGATTTTTGCTTTCAGAACTGTTTCCACCGACTTTCGCATTATAAAGGGCTACCAGTTTTGTTTTTGATGCCGGTCCGTACTGACCATCTATGGTCAGACCGTTTTTCATCTGGAATCTTCTTACTGCGATGTCTGTTCCAGTACCGAATTCGCCGTCTGCGCCATATTCCCCACAAGAGTAGCCGCACTCAGTCAACATTGTCTGCATAGTCTTTACCGCTGCTCCTGAATCTCCCATTTCAAGATAGTTCTTTTCTGCAATCGTTACGCCGTTTCCTGTGTATCGAAGAACGTTAGTCCACGGATAGTTTCTGTAGCTGCGGATCAGGAACTCTTTTCCGGTCTGGTCTCCCGGTTTGCCGCCGTGAGCTGTGCCTTTCTCGTTGATGGATGCTTCAACCTCCATTCCGTTTCCACAATACATCGCTGTATGGCGCGCAGCATTCAGCAATACATCACCACGAACAAGTCCAGCTCCGGTAGATCTGTTGACCTTTGCCGTAACATCTGTAAAGCCATTCGCCGTGAATGCACGAAGCATAACACCTGTATATGCTTCTCCATATTTTTTCAGAGAATATGTCTTAACCGGGACACCAGCACTCTGCCAAGCTGTATATACAGCGGATGAACAATCATAATCTCCATCTTCTCCCCATCTGTGATCCTGGCAATATCCGTGTCTGTCGTCCTTTGCGGTTTCTTCCATCCATGTAATAGCCTTATCAATTGTTTTCTGTACTGTTGACACTGCACTTTCCTCCTTCTTGGTTGCTCCGGTTGTCGTGGCCGCTTCGGTCGCTGCATCTGAAGCATATTTTACGATAAACTCATACACTTTTTTCTGGCGTGTGACGTAATCGCCTACCTGATTGGTGCGTGGGTCTGCCGGATCCGTATTCAGAGCTGCATAGATGCTTTTTGCTGTATACGATTTCGCGGTTTTGGCAAGAATACGTTTCAGTGCCGCAGAGCCGCCCTGATGAATGATATTGATACACTCCATCATAGCCGTATCTGGCATGGATCCATAAGTCTTGGCAATGCTGGCAGCATATTCGGTGATCTGCTCGTCCATCAGTTCATCCTGGCATTTTCTTCCAAGAGTTGAGTTGATGATCGCAACGATACATTTTGCTTTTGCAGAAGTCGCGGCAATCGCGTATGTGGACCAGTTCTTCTTGAGTAGATCACTCTCAATTCCCTGATTATCCAACTTTTTGAACTGCGCTGGGTTCGCTCTCTGAATCTTCTGTAAGAGCTTTTTGGCTTCTCCTGCATACCACTGTCCAGCTCCGATTGTGATTGCCTTTTCGTTGGAGCAGTTCGCACCGGCTCCCACGAATGCCGCGTAATTCTGGCCGCCATAGACCTGACCGCCGCTTTCTACCGCATAAATGATTTTTCTGAGTACTTTAATGTTATTTTTCTGCATATATTGCCTCCTGCTTTATAAATAGGAAAGGAACGATCACTCGTCCCCCGGATCCTTATCTAAATTTACTTTGTCTTCGACCTGTGATTTCACATGAGTTACCAGCGGGATCAGAAACGCCGGGATGGTTACTCCCATGTCCTTGATATTTTCCAGGATGCTGATAATCTCGTTGCAGATGATCCAGATTGCTACGATGCATGCCACCAGAAATGTAAATGGTAAGGTGATTCCTACGGTCTGGGACGCATACAGGAGCAGCTGATCGATCACAGCTCCAACTACTACCAGAAGCCACATGCATACTTTTTTCATGATCCCTCTGATTGATTTATAGGAATTAATATCCTCGGAGCGGTATGTAGATGCCATGAGACCGGTTACGTAGTCGAGGATGTTGCAAGCTACCATCAGGAGAACTGGCACGGCCAGTACTCCAAGGATGGAGCTGATGAATGCAAAGACTGCAGTTAAAATTACTTTGATATGGTTTTCTGTCATAATTTTTTCCTTTCTCCGGTTGCGCCGGCGCAATTTTTTCCCAAAAGAAATAGAGCCTTATGGCTCTGCTCTGATTTTCTTCATGTTTAATCATTTCCTTTTACTGTTTATTTTCCAGTTCTTTGATTCTCTTATTCATATCCTGGATCAATTTCAACATTAACGGAATCAGAATCCTCTGGTTCCAGTCTTCTGGTCTGCCCTGCTCATCGTGGATAACTGCTTCTGGAAGGATATCATCTATTTCTTCTGCGTAGAATCCTGGAATTGTTTTGTTGTACAGGTCATCGTTTTTATACAAATATCCCGGTTTGTATTTGAAGCGTACTACTGGAAGACACAACACTTTACAGGCATCCTCTGTGGAAACCAGCCCCATAGAATCCTTATATCTTTTGGATGATGACGCAATCGTTCCGACATGTCTGTCGCTCGCAATTCCCAGTGTTTTTCCCGTAACTGCTGTTAAATTGTACAGTCGAAACTGATCTGAACCATCCGTAAACTCCTGATTTGTTCCTGCATATATCCACAATCCATACTTTACAACAGCAGCATGACTGTCTTCTGATAATTTTACATTGCCAATTTTTATGTATGGATTATCCCCACCATATAATGATATGGATTTATCCGCAGATACAAGGATATCATTTTTGACATTCCACGTTGCAATCGTGCCGTAATTTGCTACGAAGGAACCATTCGTACGAATTTTAAAACGATCGTTTGCCGTAACCAGCCCATTGAAATTAATCCTGGCTGCGTTAATAGTTGCAGATTCTGCTGTCTGATTGATTTCTGAAATGATATTCCCCTTTGAAACTTTTAAACTGATGGCAGTCTCTGTCTGTTCGATTTTCGTTTCCAAAAGCTCTTCCGCATCTGATACCCGTTTTATTTCTGACGAAATCGAATTGCTTAAGATTGATAATCTGCCTTCTGTCCAGTCCTCATATTTTGCCAGAATCCTGACTCCTGTTACAAACACTCTCTTATTTTCATCTTCTACCTGTATTTTAAAGATATGAGTTCCTTCTTCAAGAGTTACTTCTACAGAAAATTCTTTCCATTCATCTGCAATGTCTGTTTTATCAATACTTAATATCTCAGCATCATCCAGATATATTTTTGTATCGCCGGCGTTCCCTGCTACCTGAAATACAAACTCATTTTTCTGTTTTTTATTAGTTAAGTACTCCCAGCTTATAAAAGGCGTACTCAGTATTCCTTCTAAAGCATCATTTCCTGAACCAGTATTTTTGTAGCGTAAGAGTTTTGCGCATTTTTTGTCCAGGTAAGAAGCCGTCTGAAGACCGGACTTGCTTTTCCACCCTTCTTTACTGTCAAAATCGCCATTTGTACAATAATTGTAATAGGATACATCTCTAACTTCTGCAAAGATCTTCGTAGTAGAGGCTTCTATTGCTGCACTCAGCTGATCAACAGTACTATAACCGTTCAGCTTATTCTGGGTCACATAGGTATCAGATATCTCTGCTTTCAGGTTGTTTATTGTCAAATTAACAAAGGCTTGCATTGATTGAGTGGTACTGTAATCTGTTTCAATGTGATTTGACAGCTGTGTCAAAGCAGCTGAAAAATTATCCACCGCAGATTTATATTCACCGACTTTGCTGTTCAGGTCTGTGTACTTTCCGCTGACAGCATCGTATTTGGACGTTATGTCTGTATAGGTCTGCTCCAGTCCATCTACAGTAAGCTTCACATCAGCAAGTTTGCTGTACATTGTTACTTTGCTGTTCTGCAGTTCGATAATCTCGCTTTCACTGATCAGAGCTTCTATTTTACCTTTCAGAACAGAAAAATTTGTCTCATTTGCCTGAAAACGTTTCAATATAGCTTCTTTTGAAAAAATGTTTACTTCCCTCTGGAATTTCGTATTTTTCACCTCCTCTCTATGAGATTACTGTCAATCTGACGCAAAATAAATAACTGTTGGCACTTTTCGTCCTGTAGCCCCCTCAAAGATCGGATTGATCTGTCGGTCTCGCAAAACGGTCTCACAGGAGCCTCCTCCGTCAAGACTATAGGCAAACCGCACTCCTTTACTGATCAGAAGATTTGCAATGTCATCGTAGTCGATTCCTGCTTCATTTGCGGTTATAGATCCTTTTATACCATCAAAGCTACAGACAACATAATCGCCGTTCTGATACTGGCCTATAACCTGTCTCACATATTTGCCTTTGTGCACAATCTCATTCCAGGTATCTGTTGAGGTATTTTTATAATTATCAATGATAGTACCCCAGGCAGTCACTGCATATTTGTATCCTGAAGATATCAACGCAGCTGGTCTGGCTCCGTCTGCTTTCCGATTCGTGTATGGAGTCGACAGTTTCCCTGCGGCGTCAATACACAAAGGATAACATTCCGTGTTAGAAATCGCAGTTCCCATATCATCGTCCATCCATGGGTATTGATTCCCGGAACTATCTGTTTTGTATGTGGTCATATCCACGCCGTTAATGATTAACTGACCTTCTGCTTTCAGCGTTTTCGTATTAAACAAGGACGCATTTAAACAGAAGGCTGCGTTTTCACGGCGGGCATAATCCAATGCAGAGTATTTCTGACCATCTATGCTGCCGTCCTGACTAGTAATCGCCACCCGTGGGGTAACTTTATTCCCAGCCAGGTCATACTGTGGAATCCTTGCGAGATAGTAACTGCTGCCATTCAGTCTTCCGTATTCAACTGTGATCGCGTTCACCAACAAATCCCTGGGCGTGTAGGATAATTTTCCAGCAGCTGCTAATTTTATAAGTTGTTTGTAAACCTGCTCGTCTGTGGCTGCATAATTAACAGGACGACATATTAGTTTTCCGTCTTTGCTTTTTAATATATAGGTCATTTGTTTCTCCTTATCGAAAAACCAGCCCGAAGCTTTTCAAGGATCTCATCAGTTATAGTCGCAGAACCTGCTGCACCATACTTGAAGTTTACGTATAAGTACAGACCATCTTCTGCCGGGGTATAATTAAATTCTGTTCCCGATGTCCTCCATCCCGAATCCACAATTCTTGTCTTTGATACAGAAGAAAATATCTGAACTCCATAATAACATCCACCTGCCAGCTCTGTGTTCAATCGAATCGTATATTCGATTCCTTGTTCCAGTGGAATGCCATAAATATATCCTGCATTTGCAGAAACTGGTGCTGTAGAGCCGACGTAAGCATAAGCTCTTGCGGCATTCTCTCCAAATCCAGGGATACCGTTTGAGTTAAACCAACCAGCCGCTTTTGCAATATTCACTTTTACATTAAGATTTTTAACCGATACATTGATACTGCTGGAATAGCTTCCACATTTTGCAGTTATAATAGCTGTTCCTTCCCCGACAACTTTCACAGTGCCATCCGAAGTTACTTCTGCAACCGTTGGATCTGACGAAGACCAGCGGACTGTCTGGGTACAGCCGGAAGGGGACACGAATACACTCAAGGCTATAAGGGCACCTATATTTTCGATACTACATATTTGATCTGATTCCTGAATTCTTATTCCAGTGCAGTAAACTACATTTCCGCTGCCTGCCATCGGAACTTTTGATATCTGTTCCTCCCCATAGAGCAGATACAGAAATTCATCATCTGCGTCCAGGGTTAAGTTATTTTTTATCAGGGATTCAACATCGATCACGGAATCCTCTTCATCTGATTCTTCGAACAGGACAACATTGTCCGGTACCGGATCAACCGCCGGATTGTTTTCCACGACTACCCATTTACCATTGACAACCTGTAATATCTTTCCCTCGTCTTCCGCTGTCGGTATCGGGAGTAGACGCAGATCTTCTATAATCCCATTATTTGGACAAGAAATGTCTGTCCGGTTGCCGTTGAAATCAGTTATGAATATCGCACCACTATCTGTGAAATACAGTGCATTTCCAAGAAGTTTTACGTCTTTGGCTAATTTCTCATCTGTAACTCTGCAAATCCGAAGAAAACTATTTGAAGGTTCCTCTCCACGGATTACAATGTTTTCCTCATTAACGTCGTAAAGATATATACCTCGGATAGATGTCTTGTAATATTCTCCCGTACTGGTCTGACATCCATTAGCTGTATTCGTAAATGTCATATATCCCGTGGTATCCGACGCTTCTTCCGGGACTGTGAATATATAACCTGGTCTCGTATCCCCATAAATGGATGACTTGATCTTTGTACTTTTGGGTAGCCATTTCTCGTTTTTAGGATAAAATATACGGAATGCAATATTCGCACTACCCGCATTATTTTCGTATGTGCTGAATCCTAGTTCATATGTATGTCCTGCTTTGAACGTACCGCTTGGAAAATCCCACCGGAGACCAGACCAGTTTGCAAATTTATCTGGATCATTCCAGGTGATATCAAAATCATAATCACCTTTTTTATCTAAAGTATAGCAGATCGGCAAGCCATTATTGTTGACTGCAGCGTCTAATACCGGAACCAGGTTTGTGTACCAGTCTTTGGTCACGTCTTCACCGTATTCATCTATATCAACAACATAGCAATTGGATAGTCCAAACGTCTCTCCTACGGCTCCATTAAAGCAGATCCTAACTTTCCATATCTCATCCTCCGTATCCTCTGGAATCGTCACAGTTCGCACGCATCCATAGAAATTGTTCCCATAATAGGATGATACTCCATTCGTATTTATGCTTTTTAGCATATATGTCCACGACACTGGTGCAGGTTCATATGCGTTGAAGCCCCATGAATGGCCATTCGTGGCATCCACCGTAAAACCAAATTCCAACGTATGTCCTTTTTTATCGGTTATATCTACTTCGACATATGCGTTAATCTGGGTAACATTCAGTCTTGTCAAACGTATGCTATTTGTTTGATAATCTACCATATCGACTGTTGCGATTCCTGTTTTCGCGGTAGATTCCAGATTTTTTATGAAATTCTGGGCAGAAACATAATTTGTCAGCACCAGCTCCTTACCCCAGTCATCGATCATCATACGATGATAAATGTTTGCAGTGGATTTTGCCGAAGTCTGTATCTTTTCTACATTTTTTTCAATAGACTCCAGGCGGTAATCCGTCTCATACATGTATTGTGAAGAGTCTTTGAACAGATTCTTGACGCGGACACCATCAACATAAACAAAAATCTTGTTTAAGCTCTTTAGATTAACAGTATCCCCCAGGGACAGGTTGCTCCCCCGGATCACTTCCAAAGTATGCCCATTTGCACAGAGTTTATAATGTCCTTTCTCTACCCGCGTGATATTATATTCCTCATCTTCTGGTATCAGCAGTTCATTAAAAAAAGCAGGCATATCCCATGTACGTAATCCATTCAGATCAATGTAATGGGCTTTGCAGCAAAGGCTGTCACATACGAGATATGTAGCCAGTTCGTAGAACTCTTCATCTGATAACTCTTCACCAGTACCTGTACCATACAGGTAATCGTTGATCACAACTTTTGCGCCGATTTTGTCATACCAGTTCTGGTAATAATTCCATACACTTTCCGTACCGTTCACATGACGCCACAGTGGTCTCTTTTGAAATCCAACCTGAGAATGTGTACTTTCCAGAAGCATATAATCGTCCGGCCCTATGGAAGAAGGCAGGCCATTCGGATTTGCTGTGCTCACAGTATCAGCATACCAATCCTCTGACAGCTGATTAGGAAATGCCGCAAGTCCTTTTCCATGCGTATAATTCACTAGCTGAATATACTTTTCTCGCAATACTTTAGGAAAACCCTGATTGATTCTTCCTTCTTCTGTCTCCATACCGGCATCATCATAAAAACATCCATCAAGAGATATGCCCCCTTCGTATAGATCAACATATTTGTCTTCTGTATGCTCTACACCATTGTCATCTGTCCAGGTATAGGTTTCGATGAATTCTCTCTTTCCACTTTTTGTACCGCCAATATGTGCAGCATACTCAAGCAGTTGGAATATTTCCCATTTCGTATGGATACGGACAGCTCCGGGATGTTTTGAGGCTTCCGCTTCATCCCAATAACCACCTTTCCCAAGAATATGGCTCCAATCACCATCTCTTCTCCAGGAAGCAATCGTAATATAGTAAAAGATTTTGAGATCTGGATTCAATGCACGAGCTTTTGCGATGATTCCCAATTGACGTTTTTTATCTTCTTCCGTAAAACTTCCAGCATACAAAGTTCCACCGGCAACTACGATTTCGTTTTGGGCGATAACTGCTGCTGCTTCATCATCATTTTGACCATAGTCATAGAAATTATGGTACCACAGGCAAGCCTTACCAAGCTGTCTGCGTTTTCCTTTTCTTGCGTCATACTGAACTTTGTCCAGCACCTCATCCAACCTGGTACCTTCATCGTCAACCTGGATGGCGTGGGATTCCATCAGGGGAAAATCCTGGTTGTTGGCCTGTGTGATCCCTGAGATTAATTCTACGGATCCGTTGTATTTTGCCATGTCCTGCCTCCTATGTTACTTTTATTGTTTTTGTGCCCAGGTTGCTGTTATCTGAGCGATAGACTGCATATTCCTCTGTATATCCACTGGCATTGGTGAAACTGATGGATGCTGCTTTTGTAAAGCCGCCATCAAAGCCACCAACATTGAACACCGGGGTTCCGTATCTGGATGGAAAAGCATACCAGACGTACTGGCCTTCTGTGCTGGTTGTGCTGAATGTTTTTGTACGGCTTCCCTGCAGTGATCTCGAAAGCGAAAGTATGAAAGTATTGTTTACTTCTTCAGGGATCTCTGATACGCCATAGTAAACCCTATTCTGGAACACAACAGATGTATTTTTCCGTGCCGTTTTCCCTTTTTCATCTGTAACCTGCAGCATGAATGTTTTATCAGCAGTTAATGCCATGTCTTTTAATGTTAATGACCGTAATGTTTTCAGGTCGGCCCTGACCTGGCCATTCATCAGGATGGTTTCCGGTTCTTTGTTCAGCTGCCATTTCAGTGTGAGCTCATTGATCGTGCTGCCTTTTTCTGCAACACCAATATTATTGGAAAATGCTAAGATCTCAATAGGAATATACTGCAGATCCCGGTTCAGTTCGTTCAGTGCATCCGGCAGGGTTTTGGTTCCCTGATCCAGTTCGAATGTCTGTGTTGTCAGGTTCAGCAGGATCTGCCTTGCAAGATTCTCCAGGGCAACGGTCCCGCCCTGATTAGTTGCAGCATCTGTGAAAATGAACTTTTTGCCCGTCGGGATAGTAACTACCTCGGAAAGTGTATTCGCGTCAACATAATCCTTCTGTTCCGCACTAAGGCTTACTGGTTTTCCATCGATCTCCACTACACCTTCCTGGACCGACAGCAATGCTTTCCGTTGGTTTTCATCTACATCCGTTGTAAACTGCCCGACTACAACACCACCAAACATATAATCACTATTCTTAACTGTAATAGAATATCCGTATCCCAGATCCTGTTCCCCGGCTTCTGTTTTACGAATCCAGCTAAAGCTCTTTTCCGGAAATTCAGCCGTGACATCCTGACCGGCACGATATACAACGGCTGTGACGGTCGTAGTCCCATCCCCGTTATCATGATAATAACAGTTATATAACAGTGTTCCGTCGGTCAGGCCGTGGAGATCTGTCGTGGTCTCTGAAAGTTCTGTCCGCAACCCTTCCACGCCAGTTTCTATATTTGATACCTTCTGGTTTGTAGTTACGATCGCATCCCGGGCTGTATTCGCTGTATTAGAAGCTGACTCTGCCGCCAACTGGATCGTTGTGATATTTTTGTTTATCTGTGCATATAACTGGTTTAATGTCTGTTTCTCCTCATCAAACCATATCCGGCTGCTCTTGATACTCTGCGAGCTGTCATTGATTGCAGATACCACAGAAGATATATCCAGCTTAGAACCGGCAATCCCCGCGTTATCTGCGACCATTTTATTGACGATCAGGCCATCTGCGATTGCATCAGGTTTAACCCCTGTGGCATCGATCAGGACACCTTTCCCAGTCCTATCGAACAGGGAGAAAGTGAAATCCCCATTTGCATCCCGGCCGGCCTGCATCCGGACTGTACCATCTTCGTCAGACCACTGCTGCGTTGCTCCCTGGATACGGATACCTCCGTCGTCGGAAGCTATCAGGAATTTGTTTGTGCTGATCGTACCGGCAAGAAGATCTGCAATGCTGACTGACTGCATCACCGCTTCCCGAATCAGTGCAGTATCAATTACTGCATTGTCAGAAGTCAAATGGATGTTCTGCAGATCGCCGATGCCTGCTGCTCCGGAAAGAAGATTTCTGATATTGGCATAATTGGAATCAAGGACATCAATCCTGCCATTTACCGCTGACAGATCCGTAGTCCGCAGCTGTACAATATCAGCTTCTGCGGCACTAAGTCTTTTGGCATAAGCATCTTCAAAATCTGCAATATTTCCTTTAATGCTTCCAAACTCTCCTTCAACAGCAGTCAATTTTCCGGAAACCTGCACATATTTTGCATCAAGATCTTTAATATGTACAGAACTGACAATTGCATTTTCCAGATCAACAATCTGCCTACTGTAAATCCCATCAATTGCGTCACCATCAATCTGTCCATTATCATTCGTAATATTATCAACTGTATTTACAGTGTCTTCATATTTCTGTGCAAGTTCATCAAAAGCCAAAACCTTATTCGCCAGTGTGCAGCTGTTCTTCTCTGGTGCATCCGGATATATTTTCATTCCCACGATGCGCTGCTTCTCTCTGGTATCCGTGATATCATCAATTAAAGTTATGATATCTCCTATACCATATTCCAGAATTCTGTATTTCTCTGAACATTTTGCCAGATCTATCACATCCGCTGAGTAGGAAACATAAGGCTTACTCATATCTGCAAGTTTTGCTTCTGCATCCTCTTTCAGTGATTCCGGCACCGTATATCTTTCATCCTTCCAGATGCATCTCTTCACTTTCGAACTGTATTGATGATTTTCCAGATATGTTTTCCCTGAATTGACTGCTTCAATCGTCAGCCCGTCCTTTCCATACGGTTCAATTTCTGTGCAAAAATCATAAGATGTGGACTGTACGGTGAGACTCTTCAAATTAAGCTGATTTGCAAAATAGCTTCCTTTATCCGATCCAATTGCATTATATATACTGATTATCTGAAATTTTGAATTTACCTTAATTTCTGCCCTGTATGTTTTAAGTGCCTGCTTTAATACATCTAACGCTGACACATTTGACATCGAAAGAGTTCTTTTTTTATTAACCTCACAGACTCCTATTGCCCAGCCAGTACCCGCAAAAGCAAGCTGCAAAGCAGATTTGATAGTCTGTTCCTCCGATCTGAACTCCCGGAATACTTTTCCCTCCAGCGATTCCAGGTCCAGCTGAGCTACTACTTTTGCTGTTCCCTCTGTGTTTTTTTCAATTTCTTTTACAACATAACGATCTGTTCTGGTTTCAATGTATCCTTCATTTACAACTGCATTTCTTATATTTCTGTATGGAGCAGAAAAAGAGAGCGTCCTGTCATCCAGTTCCAGAACACTCTCTATACATAAATCATCATATTTTTTCAGACCCTTCACCGGGACTTTGTTTCTATCTAATATTTTCAGCATACAAAATCCCTTTCTTCTTTTACTTTATAACCGGCATCAGCAAAGTAATCTGATTTGGTGTCATATGCATTTTTGCAATTTCTTCCTCGCCAAAGTACTCCAGATCCACATCACTTTCTGCCTTCATGAGTGTCATAATATCCTGATTATATCTGTCAGTATCCACAATTTTGACTTTTCCATTACTCTGTGTGATCAGAACACCTTCCTTGTCTTTTTCACCATATTTTCTCAGAATATCGTTTTCTACTTTCGCAATGGGTTCTGCTGCCTGTATCAGTTTATGATTATTCTTTGCAATTTTAAATGCAAGCCCAAAATCATTCATCTCTTTGTTTCCGGCAGCAGTAAGCGCACTCTGGATATTTTTAATTGCTTCGTTTGTAAGTTTCATTATGTTCTTCCTCCTTATACATACTTTGGCTTATATTTCATTGTAACTGTACATTTATCGCTTGAACAGCTGACCATATTCTTGCCAGGCTTCAGAACCGGAAATTCCCACATTTCTGTGTCTGCGAACTTATTTACACCTTCCTGCAGCACTGTACAGTCCTCACCATTAATAACAACTTTCTTCCCTGCTTTCAGGTTTTTGATAATGATAGATTCTGTTTCTCCGGAAACTTGGTTATATGCCATTCCGGTAAGTTCCACAGATGCCAGATTTGCCGAGGCGGTGACTTCTACAATACATGGTGTACTGTCATTTCCCTCTACCTCTATGGAATCTGTTGTATTTTTCATAGTAGTTGAGATTTCATTGCCAAATTCATATCCGATAAACTTCAATATCACTTCATGGCATTTACGCTTTATAGATTCTTTCACTGTTATTCTGTCTAGCACGCATTTGAAATGGTTTGTATACCCATCAATTTCCACTTCCAGTTCATCATACATGATTGCCAGTAGATTACTTCTGTTTCGAATGACTTCTTCTTTTCCTTTGCCATACACCGCAACAGAAACTGTTATACTTTTGAAACCTTTCTGACTTTTTCTCATAGCAGGTGTTTCAAGTGCAGCCGGCCATTCGCTTTTTGAGGTTACTTCCCTATGTTCTATTTCATATCTCAGCTGTCTTGCTGAAAATCTGTTTATATCAATCCCGTTGACTTTCATCTCATCCTCCGAGTCCTTAAAGCAGTATTGTTGGATATCCTATCGCCCAAAGCATCTACGGCCTGATTCTGATCGATATAAGCCATATACTTCTTTTCAGCAATTACCTGCAGATATGGCAGGTATTCCATTAAAGCATCTACAGCATCTTCAGCAAATGCCCCTGTTCCTCCTGCCGCTGGTTTCCGAACCATATCTGAATAATCCATACTTTCCCGGATCATCCCATTCACATCTGCGATTTTGCTCTCATATCCTACGCCAAATCCCTCTGCTGTATATGCTCCCAGTTCAGCAAACACTTTTGATGGGCTGTGAATATCCAGACGGCTTCTGGCTTCATCCACTGCTGCCTGGCACATATTTGCAACAGCATTAATCACGCTGGAACTTCCCGCTGTGATTCCATTTGCAAGGCCAATAGACAAGTTCCATCCTGTGTTATATAAATTTGGTGCATTGTTGGAAATGTCACGGATCTGATTCATAATACCCCTGAGAGAATTTACCGGATACTGCGATGCTGCAGAAATCCCATTTCTTAATCCTATAGCAATATTTCTTCCATATGGTGCATATTTTTCCTGAGCTGTTCCGGTCGCTGACATATTCCGGATTTCCTGGAGTAATTTTCTGATAGCAGCTATTGTATACGGTCTTCCCTTATTGATTCCACTTTGTAATCCTGTTGTAATGTTCTTTCCTATAGCAATGAAACCATCTTTATCAAGAACTTCCTTTGAAGTTTCTATCAATTTGGAAGCCATATCTTTTGCTGCCGCCGTGACTTCTGGACTTCCGGATTCAATGCCTTCTTTCAGTCCTTCCGCTACATATCGTCCCTGCTGTGCAGTTTTCCATGAAGGGGAATGAACGCCGGTTCCTTCTGCTGTTCCCTTTATCAGAGCCTCGCCCAATTCAGTTCCGGCAGCCTCTGCCTCGCCTTCCTTTTCTGTAATGCCCTGCTTGAAACCTTCCCAGGAATTCGTTCCCAGTTCTTTCATGGCCTGTTGTATCTTATCTGTACCACCGGATATGCCTTCTGTGTAAGTCTCAATAGCCGAATCCACTGCTTCTGCTGTGCCTGTTTTAAAATCAAGCGATTCTGCCCACAGCTCATTGGCTTTTTCCAGCTGTCCCGGTGTCATATCAACAAATGCCTGCACATAATTTGCGCCCTGGGGACCAAGTTCTGCCAGATGTTCCAGAAGTCCATCATTGATACCTTTTCGTGCCAGTGTTTCCATATTATCTGCCCAGTTTGTAACTCCATTAATCTGCGACTGCATATTGTCCAGTAATTGCTGCGTGGAAATTTCTGTCCCTGCGCTGTATTCCGCAAACATATCCATCTGATTCTGTATTGAACCAATCATTGTATCGCGCATACTTACATATTTTTCTGCAATCCGGACTGTTGCATCTGATATTATATTTGCAGATTCATCAATTGAAGAGGATGCATCTTCCTGAGCGGATGCCATTTCCTCAGAAGCTGCTGTTGTTGTATCAAGCGTTATCCCATACTCTTCTATCTTCTGAGCCGCTGCATCTGCCGCCGCTGTGGTGTTGTCTACCTCTTCCTTTGCCTTTTTTTGAGCTTTGGCAGCTTCGTCAAGTGCGTCTCTTGCTTCATCTTCCGTTGCCATAGCTCTGCTGAGTTTGTACTCGTAACCATCAATAGCAATCCCTGTGGATTCTATGGATTCATTATTTTTCTTAATAACCTCGTCACTTTTTTGAGCAGCCTCATTATATGCGCTTTCAGCCTTTGCTACATTCATTTCAGCTTCAAAAAGGGCTTTCATGGATTCTTCTTTCGCTTCTATAGCTGCTGACTGAATAATATACGCTTCCTGATTCCCGATCAGCGCAGTTATCTGCTCGTTGGTCAGCTTGATAGAACCAGATTCCTCGTCCCAGGCATCTGCCAGCTGTGGAATTGATTCTGAAAGGTCCTGCACGATTCGTTTTATCTGGTATTTTTCATATTCCGTTTTTTCTGTAACACCATTCAGTTCCAGGAGTGTATTTTTATAACTTTCTAATTTTTGAGCATCAATCTGGGCATTCTTCATGGATATACTGGAATTTTCCAGCATATCACCCACCTGTTCATTGGATTCCTTAATCTCTTCAATAAATTCCTGCAGAACTGTTTTCTGAGGAGAAATTCTTTTTCCAATTACATCAATTGCGCTTCCTGCTGCATCAATTCCCTTTTTCAGAAGAGGCAGCGCCGCTTCTCCAATCGGATTCAGAATCTCTGTTTCAGCTTTTCGACCAAGGGATTCTAATTTACTTTCCAGTGTATCATAACCGATATCTTTAATATCGTTCATGGTGCCACTTACTTCTTTGTAAGCATCATTAACATCGCCCAGTGAAGTAATCACTGCCATCGCATTATCTTCGCCCAGCGCCGACCATACAGTGCTTGCTGTTGTGAGTGCCTCCTGTTCATTGGTGGCATTCTTCAGATCGCTGATAACTGAATAAAAAACATCTTTCGCGGTTGCTTTTCCCTCTTGCCATTTCTGGAACAGATCGGCAGTACCTTCTGAAAATGACCCCAGATTTTCTCCGATTCTTCCATCTGCCAGAGAGATTGTAAACTCCTTTACAAAGTCATTCACTTTATCAAGGTTGTATGCTCCCGCATCCAGGCCGTTCTGAAGAATTGTAAACATTTCTTCCGCGGAAAATCCCGCCTGAGACCACAACTGACCATATTCGGCAATATTGTCTCCAAGTTCGTGCGTCTTATCAAGACCATTCTGAGCACCCTTTGCCATATAGTCATACGCCTGCTTTGATGTCAGACCAAATTTCTTCATGAGAGTGTCGATTCCCCGAACGCTCTCCTGCATATCCATATCAAATATATCTTCCAGTGCAATTGCATTTTCTGTAAGTTCTTTCAGATTAGATGGGTCGATCTCGCCAGTAATCTGTTTGATCTGTGCCATCGCATCGGCTACACTTTCAATATTTTCGCCGTAGTCATCACTGTAAAGATCTTTGATTGCATCTTGATATTTTCCCATGCTCTCAGTTGAGATGCCGGCAGCAGCCTGGAACTTTTTCGTCGATTTTTCGGCAGACGATGCGAATTCCACACTTTCCTTCGCTGTCTTGGCAAGAGCAGCACCCAGGGCAGCTAAGCCAACGGTTGTTGGAGTTATTCTGCTGGTCACTTCCGAAAAAACATTTGTGAGTCCCTGTGCACCTTCTGATACATTATCGGTATTTTCCTGTATCTCGTCCAGGCTGTCTGCATAGTCTTCCGCACTACCGGAAGCATTTTCCATAGCCCTGGCATTTTCATTTAATGCATTATTCGCTTTGGCTGTTTCTGTTTTCGCTTTTACAAGATTTGTTTCCCATGTCTGAACCCTGTCAGCTGCTGTTTTATAGTTTTTCTCACTCTTTTCAAGTGCTGCTGTCAGTTCAGCAACCGTTTTTCTCTGCTGCTCTGTTTCTTCTTCTGAAGAATCTGTTGCTTCTTCCATCTCCTGAAGTTTTTTCGTAGCCTGCTGCAGTTCGTCTCTGAGATCCTGTAATTTTTCGCCCATTTGGGCATAAGATTCTCTTGAGTGCTGAAGCCCTTTTTCAACTTCTTCCTCTTTCTTCTTATGAGCTTCGAGAATCCTTGTAAGAACTTCATGTCGGTTTCCAAGCGATTCCAGGTCATCTTCCTGTCCTTCACTTTGTGCCCTGACAAGTTCCATTTCTGCTTTCAATTGTGCAAGTGTCCGATTACAATTTGTAACTGACTGCTTAAAACTTCGTTCGCCATCAAGTGCAATGATGGCACCAATTTTTTTACTGCTCATATGAATCTCTCCTTAATCCACGCAGAAATGGCTTACAAATCATCCAGCGATACTACTTTCTTTTTCTCAAAGACAGCTTTTCTCATAGTCGCATTATGGTAAAATACGAATTGTTTAAACAATTCATTCCATTTTCCGTAATACATATGTGCAACTTCCTGCTCTCTGTATCCAAGTTTCATCCCCACGAAGAGTATCCATGAAAAATCTATTTCTGTGGATGTTCCTTCTTCTCTGTCATCTTCGTGGGATTCTCTTTTTTTGCCCGAAAACAGTTCATAAATTCTCTGTGAAGTTCTGTTGCAATATCAAAAATTGTGGTATCTACTTTTCGTGCCAGTCCATCTCGTGTCAGTTCCTTGGGCTTTCCCCCTCGTTTTTCTGCTTCTATCGTCTCGCCTTCCTGGCAAAACCAAAACAGCGCATCGCATACTGCTTCGGGATCCGGATAACGTACTTTTATCTTTTTCTCATCTTCGTCTGATCGTTCGAAAACGATTATTTTATCCTCAAACGCACCTACATCTCCATACTTATCCTGGATTTTTTCCAGGACGAGCAATGAGCATTTAATTGCATAAGATTCTCCCGAAAGAGAAATCCTGTTTAAATCATCATTCAACATCATATTTCTCCTTGAGCTTCAGTGGAAAAAAACGCATCTGCTGCTGCCTGTGCTTCAGCTTCTGTATTGAATTTTTTTACTCTCTTCCATTTTTTTTCATTTGCCATAGCTCTGCCGCTAATAGAAGGTGTCTTATATTCAATATTCTCACCTTTTGTTGCAAACTCATCCGACGGTTCAGAAAATTTTACCTTTGGTAAGAAATTCGCACAATATTTTTTAACACCATCTACTTTTTCAGCAGTAAGCCATGCTACACCAACATATGCCGCTTCATCTTCTGATCCATATACGATTTCATTTTTTTCCTTGTTTACGGTATGTCCGAACATCTGCTCATCTGCTTCAATCGGTATTGTTGATGTATCTAAGGTAACATCTGCGTATCGAAATTCCTTGTCATACTCTGCAAGTTCGTCATCACCATAGACACTCCCTTCTGCATAAGACGGGTTAACATTCAAACCGATCGCCTTACCAAGAGACACCGGTTTATCATATGTGCTGCCATTCAGCTTTGCAATTTTAATTTTTCTTAATCCTAAATATGCCATTTTTATTCCTCGCTTTCTTCGATGTAGCACGAAAATATCAGATGGAAATATTTCGTATTTTTTTCATATTCCGTGTTAATGTCAGTCATTGTAAATCCTGCCGACCTCAGAAGCCTTCTGATTTCTTTACGTTTTGAAATATAATTTTTCTTTGTAAAAAAATGTATCTGCATATAATGTGTCCATTCCAGCTCCTCATCATCTCCGTAGATTTCCGGAGTCTCCAGTTCAGGATTGTACACAATATATTCTTCCGGTGGGTGTACATCTGGACATACTACTGGCCAGATATTACTGCAACATTCATTCAAAGCCACTTCTATCTTTGCATTTACACTCATTTCGTTACTTCCTCAAATGCTTTCTGCATAATCTCCAGGCATTCTTTCTCTGATTTCTTGACTGCTTTTTTCAGGACAGGTTTTGCCGGCTGTTTGCTGGTGCCATATTCTTTGTATCCCATCTTTTCAGCATTACGCACGCCTTTGCTGTCTGTTCCGACCGGACGTACCGCCGCAAAACACCCATATCCATTCATTCTGGCTTCTGTCGGCTTTATGGACTCTACCAGTTCTCCGGTGGAATCCGCAGAAGTCGTTGCTTTTATTAAGTCTTTCACCGTCCCGGCCAGCACAGGAGCTGCCGCGTCTACTGCTTTTGCAGCGATTTCATCCGGATTCTCATATTTTTTCAGTTCTTCCTCAAACAAATTAAATCCTGTCATTTTTAACGACATATCTTCTCCTAACTGCAGACAATCTCAATCATAGATTTTCCGGTTTTATATGTTCTTACAATTTCATATTCTGCTCCATCTATAATCACTTTCTCCGCATATGCAGGACGTCCATTATTCAAATGTCTGGTTGTTTCCCAGTCTTCCTGTCTGGTCTCAAAAACTGCTGTAAGGGTTATTCCGGAGCGAAGGGCTTCGTAGCTCTCAGCACGTTTTATTGATTTTTCTGTCAAAATTGCCGGAAAGTTACAGGTTTTCTTTGTGGGAAAGCCGTCCCGATCCTTCAGTTCTACTTCATATATCAGTTCACCTTCGTATTCCACTTCTATGTCTCCTTATAGTCTCCGCTGAGTGCCATAGAATCCCTGAGACCCTGAAATGCATTCAAAAACTTCTCGTTATCATCATCGTAACCATAATTTGCCTTTACATAGAGCTTTACAGCCTGTTTGTACAGGGGATCTGTTAGTTTCCCCTGTACTCCGGCAATTTTCAGTTCATTCTGACAGGCTCTTACCAGGTCTTCCAGTTCCTCATCTGCGGTATCGGATTTGATTCTAAGCATTTTTTTCAACCATTCAACCAGCTCATCCATTCACGTTCTCCTCTCGTTGCGCTGCTTTCTTTGTCAGGGTAACCAGCGAATTGGAATCTATTGTTTTTCCGTCGCAGATCATAACCGCTTTTGTAATCTGATCTTCGGTGTCATCATCCTCATAATTTTTGATTCTCATTGCATAATTGGTGTTGAACATGTAATCGCTCCAGTCAAATAAGAACGCCACTACCGTATCCGATTCGATTGCTGCTCCCAGAGAAGGCATATAATCATTACATACCACTTTTCTTCCTAACAATGTTCTCTCAGGTTTTCCATCTACACCGTAATTAATTCTGGCGATCGGCTGGCCGTTAGAATCCGTCATTCCGATAAATTTCATAAATGTTGTCTTGGTCATATTCCACACTGCGCCATTTTCATACGCCAGCGGCAGAGCTGCTTCCATTTCTGTCAGTGTTTTATATTCCACATCTTTTGTTTTTGCAATATCCACATTCTGCCCTGTAGCTACTGTTTCTTTCAGCACACCTTTTGGCTGCCCATTTCCTGTACCATTAATAAAAGCCACCTCCTGTGCTTTTACCATTGCCTCTGATACGCTGTTCACAAACAATGTTTCAAAGAACTGAAGACTCATTGTCACCGTTTCCAGTGTCATTGCGATCGCACATCTCAGTTTAAATCCCTTAATATCGATATTTCCCAGAGTCTTTTTCTGTTTATCGGATGTTCCACCTTCTGCAACCCATGTGGCTACCGGCTTTACTGAAGATGTCGGGATTGTCGCTCCTGCTGCAAAGGCAGTTTTCGTAACTAACGGCAGGATCACGCCAATTGTTTCCATTTTTTCAATAATCCGATTAATCACAGTCGGGGAAATAACTGCACCTACATCAGAAGTTTTAGTTACTGCTGACTGGTTGAATTTTTCCGGAATTTCTTTTCCGGAAATTACATAATTCATGAACGCAGTCCTGTATTCTACGGAATCATACATATTCTCAGGTTCTTTTCCCCCTCCAGCGAAATCTGCTGTTTCTCCAGTATTTCCAAAAACATTTACCGGATCCGGTGCATTGTTCATTGCCCTCAGATTTGCCTGAGCCTGTGCGATGGCATCCCATTTCTCGTCCAGTTCTTTAATTTCTTCCATCTTTGCATTTGCTTCGTCTACTTTTCCTTCATTAATAAGATTCTGAGCTGTCATAAACAGTTCATTTCTCATTTTTTCATACTGCTTCTTGTTCATCTTTTCCCTCTCAATCTTAAAAGATTTAATTTTGCCCGAGCCAATTCTATTTTTTTATCATCCTTTGCCCGGATCATTCTTTTTACCTGTTCCATTTTTTCTTTTTCCGGTAAACAAAAAAGAGGTCCTGCCACAACCGGTACAGTTTCCTCTTCTTCCTCGAACATTATTTCATCTACCATGCCTCTTTCTCTTGCCTGTGCTGCAGTCAGCCAGGTTTCGTGCTCCATCATATCCAGTGCTTCTTCTTCCGTCATCCCGGTTTTTGCCATATATGCTGTACACAAAGCCCGATCGGCCGTCCTGAGTACTTCTGCTGCGTGTTCCATGTCACTATGGTTCCCTCTGGCTCCAGAAGACACGCAGTGAACCATCATTAATGCTGTCGGAGCCATAACGCAGTATCCTGCCATAGCCACGATCGAAGCTGCGCTGCAGGCTTCTCCTGTAATGTAGATAGTAACATTTTTCTGATTTCTGAGAAGTGTATAGATTTCTGATCCTACATCAATCACGCCCCCTGGCGAATTGATGTACACTTCTACTTCATCACCATCGATCAGTGCATCAATTACCTGCTGCACATCTCTTGGACAGGTAGAATCTTCTCCAAAATAATCATAATAAAATTTATAATCGTTTGGAATCATCGGTCCTCTGATATCAACTCTGTACTTCATCTTCTCCTTTACCTCCTGTTCTCAGTAGTTCCAGCATAACTGCAGTCATCTGCATACAGTTTTCAGAATTTACTTTTCCAAGCATATTTTCCAGCAAATCAACAACCTGCGTATCCAGTCGCCTGATCGGCTGATCCCCGCCCTCAATCGGTGCCAGGTTCATAGTTTCCCTCCATTCATTTGGAGTCATTGCCCCACGGTCAACCATTGCCTGAAATGCCAGCTTTGTAGTAAGACTGGCACATTGGAGATTATTTGCTTCAAAAACAATACGATTCCCACACCCTCTTTCCCTTCTTGAGAAAAGTGCCACCGTATATGTCTGATAAAGCTGCACAACCACGGGTTCAATCTCAGCTTCATAATAGGCTGTCCACTCATCTTCCGTATAATCTGACTGAACAATTTTTCTGTTTGTTCCAAAAAAAGAATATATACGATCAATGATTTTCTCTGACTGCAGAGCATTCGGAACATAATCTTTGGGTTCGATTCTCTGTACATCAGCTTTTGCATCAACGCCTGCTGCTCCAAATGTGGTGCTTTCTACGCTCAGATAGTTATCCACAAAATTCTGCACATATCGTTTAATATCCTCATCCCTCATAGACTGCTTAAACGAAATCAGCCAACGGATCACGCTGCTGTTTTTGATTGCTTTCACAATTCCCTGATCTATCGTGCCGATCAGTGTCATTAATCCGGAGAGTACCGGTGCTGGAGAAGTTCCAAAGATATCATTTTCGTTATAATCCTGTTTCAAATGGATTACATCTGAATATCGAAAAATCCCCGTTTTTCCACTCGTATACAAAAATTTAAGGAATAATTCTCCATCATCATTGTATTTTGCTTCAACACTCACACAGGGAACAGGATATAACTGTAAAGGTTTTCCGTTTTCATCTCTCACAACCAGAATAAACGCATTATTGTTCAGACACAGCTGATTTGCGACCTTTTCCTGCAACTGCTGCCCCGTCATATATGGATTGGGTTCTGATAAAATGAACCGGATATTTGCATCTGGATTTACTTTGATCCCCCCTGTCTTGGGATCATCCCGGATATGTTTTCCAATCAGCTTTCCTATAGCTTTTACTTTCGGTCGGATACAGGCTCTTACTATATCACTCTCATACAGTTTCCCGTCCCACGAAAAAAAAGACTCTCCGCGAAGAGTGACCATTTTCAGTGTCTGCCCGGCAGATGGCTTATCTGCCCTTTCATTTGTTGGTTCTCTTTTCCAGAATTTTTTCATTATGCCTCCTATATCAGACTGAGATAATCATTCATTTTTTCTTCATATACAACATAAGCATCCAATAAAGCAGCAGTACCATCAATTCTCCGTCTCTGGTTGCTGGTTTTGATAGGCTGTATATTGTCGTTTTTATCTACATCCACTGCAGTATTACACAGACACCATCTGTCTACAGGATTATTGTTATAGTTGATCAGATTACTCTGTAGTTTTGCTTTCATGTTCTTCATTGGACTTGACAGTGTCTTCTTTCCCTGAATAACTGAAATCATGGACATCTCTCCGAATTCCATTTTCATTTCTTCTACCCAGTATTTTGCAGACCAGGCATCGTATCCCACCCAGGAAATACAGATGTCATACTTTTCCTGCACTTCCCGGAACCACTCTGTAACGTATTTAGGATGATTGCTGTTTCCTGGACACGTTCTGACATAACCCTTTTCTATCCAGATGTCATACGGGATTTTATCTTCTGTAATTCTTTTTTCCACCAGTTCTTCTGGAATCCAATACATAGAAAGTGCATAGATATTCGGATCATCCGGCACCTGAAAGATTACTTTTGCCGCTGTAAGGTCGGTAGTTGAAGACAGGTCGGTTCCACCAATGCCATACCGTGGCTTCAAAGCCAAAATATCAAAAACATTCGGATTATTTGCCTCTTCAAATGTCAGCCATGCCTCTGATGTTGTTTCCGGAATATTAAAATCTTTACATAAAAGGTTCTTCACTAACGAGGAGTTTAGAATCGCCTTCTGCACCTTTGCCCGTAACTGATCAATTCTCTTAATAGTTCCAAGTCCCGGATTAGCTTTGACCCATGTTTCTTCTTTTGTCCATTCTTTTCTGGAGTCCAGTTCGTATATAACCGGAAGAAAATGCTCATCTTTATAACCCTCCGGATCATCAAATCCATTGATCAGATTCTGTGCCTCATCATATTTACGGTCAAAAACGTGTTCTCTTACTGTTCCGGCCGTAGTGGTGATAAAGATCAAGGGTTCCTCTCTGGCTGTAGTTCCATCAACTACAACATCATACAGATTGTCATCTGTCCAGGCATGTATTTCATCCATCGTAGCACAATGTACATTCAAACCATCCAGAGAATCAGAATCCCTGCCGAGCGGTTTAAAAAAAGAATCATTAAACTCTGCATTGATTTCAGCTACCAGAGGCTTCGTCCGCCGCAAGAGGACCGGACTTTTTTTAATCATGCGTTTTGCTTCCAGCCATATGATCTTCGCCTGATCTTTTTTGGTAGCTACTGCATAAACCTCCGCCCCTGGTTCTTCATCTGCCAGCTGCATATACAATCCAATAGCCGCTGACAATGTGGACTTTCCATTCTTACGTGCCACCATCAGCATAACTTCCCGGTATTTTCGCAGTCTGGAAATCTTATGGATGATTCCAAATGTAGCCGCTACAAGTGCTTTCTGCCACAATTCCAGGATAAAAGGTTTCCCTCCCAGCTTCCCTTTGCTGTGTTTGCAGTAATTTTCAACAAATTCTATCGCATGGTTGGCTCTGGCCGGACAGTATTCCCATTCACTTTGCGGATCGTCCAGAAAGCGGATAATCTCCCGGTACATTCGGTACACTTTCCAGCTGGAATTGACAGCTCCATTTACTTCCAGTCCCTGCCGGATTTTGATTTTCTCTTCCAGTTCCTCTTTTCTGCGTACCAAAAAAGCAGAGCTGACATTTTCTTTCCTCTCTGCTTCTGCAATCTCATCTTCTATTTTTTCAATCTCTGCAAAAAGTGGCTTGTACTTTATAGCCTCCCAGTATTCCCGGATCGGATTATAATCGTCAGAATAAATAATTTTTCTGACTACTTTTCTGGCAGTGTTCATCCATCTCTTCCCCTCAGAAAGTCCTCAAAGCCATCATCTGCTTTTAATGGCTTTTCTGTTTTCGGAAGACAGTCTGTCAGAATCTTCATGGCCTGGGTCTGCTTCTGGCTCATCTGAAGATACAACTGTGCGGCAGGACTCTGTTTGGTTCCATACTGATTTTCACCATTCTTATATGTGACTTCAGTTCCTTTTCGGAGGATTTCTTCACGAAGATCTCGCATTGTAACTGTCATAAATGCAACATCTTCAATTGTTGCATTTACCAGCTTTTTCTTATTTCCATCAATCTTGGAAAACAATCTCTTAAGTCTGTTTTCTTCTTTCTTAATGTCTTTTTTTCTCTCCAAATATTCCGAAATACTGTCATATTCAGCCTCTCTCTTGGCTGCTTCTTCCTCAAAATCACCGTAGTCTATCATTCGGTACCACACCCCCTTCATGATGACCTGTATGTTTTTTTAACCTAGGCAGGCGGTTGCGCCCGCGCAATTCTGCAAATTATTTCAGGGGGGATACCGGAGCCACATCCCCATCTGGCGTAAATACATATTCGCACAGATCATCTGGAAGTTTTTTCTTCCCATCCTTTCTGTGTTCTTCTTCTTTGTTGTGACAGATCAGGCAATCGTATTTCAGATTACTGTAAGACAATGTAACGTCTGGGTCATTAATATTTGATGCTGTCAGCATTTTCTTGTGATGTACAATATACCCTGGTCTCTCATGGCACGTCTCACACATGCCACCATCCACAGCCATTCTGTGCTGGATATATGCACCCCGGCATTTCCTCCATGCTGTACTATCATAAAACTTTCTGGCAAATTCCTGTGCCATATCAAATCAGTCCTTTCCGTTATTTTTAATGTCCAGTTCGAACACCTACAAAAGATTCGAAAAAAGCACCCGGATTTACTCCGAGTGCTCCTTGTTGGTTCTGTCTGCAAATTCTTTCATCATCTTCATCAGCTGTCCTGCCTGGCTGACACCTGCTTTCTCGCAGGCTTCAGCGTACAGTTCAACAACTTCTTTCTTTAGTTTGTAACTCTTTGAAATCCAGCCAGCTTTGTCCTGATATTTCTTAGATGCTACAGTCTGTGGCTTCGGATTACCTGTCGGCATTGTTATCCCTCCATTTCTGTATGAGATAATATGCCAGTTTCGCCAAGCCGATCGCTATAAAGAATATTCCCAGTTTCCACAGCATACTTTACACAGATGAGTTCTTGTGTTATATTTTGTTTAAGAGAAGGGCTTTCGCCCCTCTCTGTTAATTTAATAGCTTATCGAGAATCAGTAGGATGATTCCGATAGTCAAGTCCGTTATCACTCCGAGTAGCCAGCTCTTCCAGTCGATATCGGACTTTTTCTTTTCCGGATGTTTCCGGTTTCTATTACTCATCTGTTTCTCACCTCCTGTATATAATATATCATATGGTGCACCATATGTCAAGTGTTTTATACATAACAAGAAGGAGTTTTTCAAATACATTAAAGGCACCTCGACTGCTGCCGAGATGCCTCGCGGGAAGGATTGCATTGAAATGTATGTGGGTATTCTACCCCATCGGAGCCGCCGGCTTTTATGCCTTTGGCTACATTCTCATCATACAACGAATTAACCGAATAATCCGAACTATTTTCACTTTATCCCCTGATTTTTTAAATACTTGTCTCGAATCATCAATCTTGGATAATCCTCATTGTGCGGCATGCCAATCTGCTTCGCAATCGCCTTCCAGGTCATCCCCTGCTTGTAGAACATCCGAAACACGCATCTTGTCTGTCCATCCTTGATGTCATCAATCCACTGATCCATAACCTTGACCTTCTCTTTCTTGCGTTCCAGAATTTTTTCCCGGCGATCGTATTTCTTCTGATCGAAACCAACAACGCTCTGTGGTCTGGGATAGCCAGTTCTGCCATCCAATATAACACTATTTCCAAGACCAGCCTCTGTATTCTTCATCATCATAAGTTCCAGCTCCAGTACCGGTATCTCCTGTTTCAACTTCCGATACTTGTCCAGCATCTCCCTGGTAACCTTAATCCCCATCAGTCTCCACCTCTCATTAATGACTGCAGCTGTATGTATGATGGTGCTGTTCGATACCCCTTCTCATCCTCCAAAAGCACACAATATCTGTATAATTCTACTACCCAATATGGCTTTCTGACTTTTTCTGAATTCTTTGCACGTCCACGACTGCTTGCTTCTTCCGATTGACATTTTACATATAACGTAACCTGCTGCCCGCGCTTCAGATTATGTTCTTTTTCTCTCAATTGCTGCAATTCTTCCCATCGTACTCCATTTATAGCCCGCCCGGAAGTCGGATCCGGATATCCTTCATAATTCTTATATGTCATCTTCTCATCATCTCCTTAAACGCCTCTTCTGCTTCCTGTCTGTTTCCATATGTAATCTGTTTAGCTTTCCCATCCTTTAGGCAAAACACACTATTGTCAACAAGTTTTGGATAATGAACCTCTTCCCAGTCTGCAGGAGCTTCTCTTTCTACTGCAGGGCATTTTCCATCAAAGATACAATTGCAATGTGCTTCATCTTCTGTGAGATTCTGCTGCCGACAAAACTGAATCAATGTGTTATACGCCGCTATTGCAAGTTCTGGAGTAATATCCAGTCTCTTCAGCTCCATGTCTTTGATATCATAGACTTCAATCATTTCTGGTACTCCTTTCCGGAAGGCGCGCGCCGCGCCTTCCCCGGTATTGTGTGATATATGTAGATTTTAGTTGCACCCTTACTTTTCATGTATCTGCGTTGTGCACCTCTTTCCATGACTGCATCCGTCATATGAGCCTAATTTCGTGCTGTCAATTCCTCTGATATTCCCACAGCTGATATTTCCAGATGGCAGTTTGCATGCGTGTACGCATTCTGCACACAGAACTACATTTCTGTACTTTTGCGTAAGTCGGTGAATCTCTGAACTTGCGCTTTCATTTTCACTCAACGCTCTGGATAAATGTAATTTCAGATTGCACTTATCATTGCAGTATGCTTCCAATTTCTCCTGATCAAACATTTTTTCCGGCATCGGGCAGATGTGATCACATACATATTCTGCCATTTCAACTATTTCTTTGTTCATCTCGTTCTCCTTTCTTGCTCCCCTTATACGGTTCTGGAAATTCTTTCCATGCAATTACTTTTCCTCCAAGAATGGGTTTTTCTGTTTTCCATTTACCATCAGTAGTATGTGCCCGTTCTACAAGAAGCGTCCCATCATCATATGCAACTGTTACGATCACATATCTTGACGCTTTCTCAAACATTCCATTCTTCCAGTTATCAGTGCCTTTAAACTTTGCAAATATAGAATCGCGTTCCTCCAGCAACCTCTCACTGACCGGAATCCACCCATTCTCTTCCTGCTCACCATACTCATTCATTATCTTCTGGATTACACAGCTTTCGCATGAAATCCCAATGGTGCCACCGCACGAGCAGTCACAACCACACGGCAGGATGACATCATCTATTTCCATTTCGCTAGTTTCAAAATTTCTGCAAAATGTGCAACATTCTTCTGGAACATAATCTCCATCTTCAAGTTTGATCATTTTTACACTACTCATTTATTTATCCCCTTTGGATTTAATGGTATAAGCGGACACCACTGCGGCTTACTGAAAGAATCCTTGATAATTTTTCCCTTGACTCTGCACATAGCATAAGCAAGCGTAAATCCTCCCAGACATAAACAGTTCTCACAGCAATCTGGAGTATCCACTATCAATATTGACTGCTGTATTTACCTACATCCCCTTTCCGGGAGGTGTAACAGGCACCTCCCTTGTCTGTTTATGTGATTTTAGATAGCACCCGTTACTTTAATTGAAAGAACACAATAGCCATCTTCCAGTCCCGTGTAATCATTCAGGATGTAAGTAATCTCCGTCCGGATCGTCCGGCCGGTATGTCTGCCTTCTTTGAACTCCATCAGATCCAGGCTGTCACCGATATGAAAATGATCATCTTTGCAGAACCAGAAGCTCATGTTCCCGGTCAAAATGTCATCGTAGTAGGAAGATGCCATTCTGAGCTGTTTTGTCTTCCTGGTTTCATCGGAAGGAAGATGCTGCATTTTTTCTTCGTCTTCCTGCTCCTGGAGTTTCTTTTTGCTTTCGCGGTCCAGTCGTGCCTGTCGGTCATTGTATTTCTGTTCTTCTGTCCGTTGCGCCGGCGCAACTTTTGGTTCTGGCATATATTCCGGATGATTCTGGATATTATCCTGTCCTGGGATCTGGTCATCCCGTCCCGGAATATCGTTTTCTTGTCCCACATTTGGCAGTATCTGTTCCGGAATTTCCGTATTCTGTTCCGGTACCATTGCGGTATCTTCACCGCTATGGTCAGGTTCTTCCAACGTTTTGTTGGGTTCAGCATTACGTTCGCCAAAATAGTTATCCCAGGTTCTCTCCCCTGCTGCCGCGGCATCAAAGATCTGCTTTATATGCTCCGTCAATTCCTGGTAAGTCATTTTAGCTGGAGCTTCGCCGAATATCTTGACCATGACTCCCTGCTCCAGAGTATAGAACATCAAAAATACGGTCCCTTTGCGGTAACTCCTGCTGCCAGACGGGCAGATCTCTTCTGCGAGATCTTTCACGCTGAGGTTCTTTCCGTAAAAATCGTTCGGGATCTCTTTATTTTCCCGGAAGAATTCCTGAATAGCAGCTTTCAGCTTTTCTTCCGGAGTCTTTGCTTCTTTCCAGCTCCAAAGGTTTTCCGGATTGGAATCATTCTCCTTGTTGAAACGCTTTAACTCACGGAAATCCTCTTTATTTCCCTCTGGACGAAGCATCTCATAATCTTCTTCCGGAATCTGGAGCATTTCTGTCAGCTGAGACTGGTTGAAGTCTTTATATTCGTCCCTGAGTTCTGGTGTGTCGCCCGGAACCGAATACTTTTCATAGATTTTCATGAAGCGGCTCGTTCCGCTTTTATTCATCCCATACTCGGCCTGGGCAAATTCTGAAATTGTACTGTATCCGTCATTTTTATAGGCTCCGGATTTATCAATTCTGGTCAGAAGCCAGCCGATCCGGACAAAGCTCTTTACGATCGTTCCGAGATTATTTTTAATATCATTCTTGCACTGGATATAATCATCCAGAGTCAACTGTGTATATTCCATATTGCTCTCCTTTCAGTTTCAGGCTGTTCTGGTTCTCATTGCTGTCGGCTGTTCCTCTAGCTGCCGCAGATATTGATCCAGCCATCTCTGCATATTTTTCTGGTCTGGTTTTCGATCATGTGCTCCATACCACTGCCTGATGGATGACTTCCGGCTGTCAATTTCTACTGTGATATAAGGTCTCTCCGGTTGTTTCTTGTCCCGCAGCATCAAAATATAACTTTCTCCTCTGTCATGTCTTCCCAGATAAGTATCTCCTCCTACGCAGTGATGAAGCGTCCTTCCCTCCATGACAATCTCCTCTGCTGATCTTGCCGGACGAATAAGGTACTCATCATCTTCGTAAAAATATTTCTTCCGGAGTTCTCGGTATCTGGACTGTATGTCTGGAAATCTTATAGCTACTTCATTCAGACGCTTATCAATTTCTTCCTTGTGGCTTTCCCTCACCATTTCATCATGGGCTTCTTCCAGATTTCTCGGATACTGATAGATTGTATTGTTCAGATCATATCCCAGAGACTGCCTCATATTCAGATAGTCTGCGTAGGTTGTCGCAGTACTCCTGATTTTCTGTTCAGCACCACTGCATTTTGTCCCGTACTCGCATCCGGAATATTTCTCTATCCGGTTCAGCAATTTCTGCAGGCTCATATATCTTATTGCCGTTTCAATCTGTCCCCTTCCCAATCCTGTTTCTGTCAGGTGCTCGATCTGCTCTCCTGTCCAGACCTGCTGCATGCGTTTTTCCATCTGCATCGTATTCAAAATTCCAGGATCGCCTTCGGCAGCAATCAGCTGTTTTACACTTTCTTTCCGGATTCCCAGGAATTTATCCGGCCGCCTTGCGTCCTGGTCTGTCACAATGCCATATCGATATCTGATCAGTTCTTTTACCACTCCGATCAGTCCCAGCTTTACCAGAACTTCTATCTGTGGTGTCTGCTGATACCGTTCAAAATAGCTGATCGGATTAACAGCTTCCCTTACTGCTGCCGTATATTCTTTCAGTGCACTGTATTGAAAGATTGTTCCTTCCATCTCCTGATAAGTTTCTTTCAGGATCGGGGCTTCCCCGATCGTAATATTGGCATTTCCGTACAGATTGCAGTCATCCCAGAAGTCTTTCCCGTCATACCAGTTATGCTTGTGATAATCGATCTGGAGCTTCTTACCTGGCTCAAAATATGCCCTGGCAATCTCCACGCCTGACAGTTCTTCGCTGGAATTGAACATTTCCGTACCATTCTTTCCGCTGATCAGCCCTAACCGCCACTCTTTTGTTACTTCCATGTAGCGCAGAACCATTCCACGCTCTTTGTACTTCTGACCAATGAACAGGCGTATGTTCTTACTGTGATATCCTTTTACCTTGCCCTGACATTTATATTCGCCATGCACTCCACACAGCGGGCAGTTCCCTGTCTGCCCCTCTCTGGGTTCTTCTATAGAACACTGGAACTGGCTCTCAAAAGAAACTCCCTCTTTCCACCTGGCAGTTGTCACCCCGCCGCATTTACTGCAGGCTATCTGTGCAAAGCATCCCCGTTTCTTGTAGTACAGGTAATGGGCATGATGAAAATAAAGACTGTCTGCCGTTTCCAGGATTTTCTTCTCCGGCAGTTCTTTTGTGTGGCTGATCCGGTCATTGAGGGCATTCTGGCGGCGTTCGTATCTTCTATCTTCCGCTTTGCGTCTGGCAGTAATCGATATGTTCTGCTCATAGCGATATATGTACTTCCACCATTTAGTGCTGTCCCAGACCTCCACGCCTTTGCAGAATTTTTTGATCCTCTCCAGATCTTCCGGGCTCTGAAGGATGTTCTGCTTCTCCAGTTCTTTCTGCGTACATCCACGTTCGCCCGGTGTATTCCAGATAAAGTATGCATCATAATATTCATCTGGCATGATCTGCCGCCTGTTCCATTCTCCGGTCTCTGGAATATAGGTGCCAAATTCTTTCTTGTTCAGGACAACCCGTACCACCGGTTCTGTCTGTTTCTTTGCGTTGCGGTATACTTCCAGAAAAAGGTGCTTTTCGTGTCCTACGATTCTGATCGCCGTTATGCCGATATACTTTACGGATTTCGGTCTGATGTTTTTCTTCAGTCCAATGTATGGAATTCTCTCAATTGCTTTCTTTTTCATTTCGTGCCTCCAAGATAGTAGTCTTTGATCATCTTTTTGGCTTCTGCCATGCCTGGGATGCCAAAGTCCACTCTACTCGCATTAATCTTGGCTTCTTTGACAATTTCTTTAGGCACAGCCGTTCTGTTCTCAAACGAATATTTCAAGAGTACTGCCATACATCCTTTCAGGCTTTTCCCTTTCTTGCGGACCTGATGCGCGATCATCTCATTTTCCATGCAAAGTCCTTTGATGTATTCCACCCAGTCCTGCATAAGTCCTGTCAATTTCAGATCTGCTGCCTCAACTTCCAGTTTTCCAACGGCAGCAGTCAGAGCGTCGCAAAGGTTCGGAATGTCGCCTTCCAGATACAGATCCACGAAATCCTCCGGAATCCCGTTCTCCTTTGCCATTTCATGCAGACTCTCGATGTCGCCCTCATTAACCAGATTCTCTGCAAGCTCATTGATTTCTGTGTAACTGCTCATTTCTCCAAATTTGTCATACATTTCTTTTTTTCTCCTCTCGCATTCGAAATTTCTTTTCCGATTCAACTGGTGACAATTTGTCACCGTTTCATTTATCCCTCTTCAGCCTTGCTCAATAACTTTTTCTCGTAAACCTCAAAGTCATACTCTCTCTGCTGAAAGTTATTGAACCGGTTCTTGCCGTTCTTTGCTTCTATCTTCTTACCGCGTCCCTTTTTCAGCGGATAGAAGGTCTTCCAGCCGCTCATCGTAGATTTCTTTACGATGGCGATCAACTCCTCTGGATTATCGGACATGGAACTCAAATCTTCCTTCAACAGCTGTATCTGTGCTTCGGTCAGATGATCACCACTATCCTGTCGCACCTTTAGGAACAGCAGAAATACTTCGTTCAAAGAAGGATCCGCAAAGTATGTTCCCGGCGGAGCCGTATCTATATACTCTCCTTTCCTTTCTTTTCCTTTTGTGTTATTTTTCCTGGAATTATCATCATTTTTCCTGGAATTATCGGATTTATTCTCGGAATTATTTAAAGAAGGGTGCACTTTAATAAAGGTTTCCGTTTCTTCTTCCGGAAGGAGCCAAAACCTTTCCACTGTGATCGGAGTTTTTAATGCTCTGGCTTTTACCATCGCCTGATATCTCCGCTGTATTCCGGCAGAGGTCAAGACCTTGTCCGACTGGAAAAGTGTGTTGTCAAACAGTGACCGTTCCAATAAGAAGTTCAAGACCTGCTTCACCTTGTTGCTGTCCATGTTCAGATCATCTGATACGATGAACTCAAAGTCTTCATCGATCTTTAAATAATAGCCTGCCTTATATATCTCACACAGAAGATATATGTACAGGGTAATCCCATCAGCTCCGTACCGGGCCTTCAGGATCTTTATCTTTCTATCCGAGAAAAAATCTACATCCAGGCGAAAAAAGAAATTCCCTTCCTGTCTTCGCCTTGCCATATCTGGTTATACCTCCAGTTCTTCCATGCAGATCTCTAATCTTGGTTTCTCGCTGTACTGCTTTCTTATCTGTAATTCCACTATCTGGGTATCATCCCGGTACACAACACTGTTGAGTGCATCTAGGACCGCCTTTGCAATGTTGTCAATATCCGGTTTCTTCGCCGGCATCAGTTCCCCGTTCAGCATTGCTGTCCTCTTTACCTTGGAACTGCTTTTTGTCACTTCATAAAACGCCTGGATTCTAATCCGAATGTACGCATCATCCGAAAAGCGGTCCTCTCCTGCTACCTGCAGGTAACAGGTCGAGATAAAATTCTCATACAGGACCGTTTTCTCCGGCGTTATGCTGCTCATCCCCTTTGTCTTGGGATTGTAGAAAGTCCGTGCCCTGGCTTTTCCCTGTGGCTTGCCGGGGACTGTAAAACAAATTGTCTTCATGTTTTTACTTGCATTTTCTTCCTTCCTCTCCTACAATAAAGGAGTACTATTTACCTTTTGGATCCTCTTGAGTTGCCGCTCTGAGGATCCTTTTATTTTTCCTTTTTCTCCATGCGCCACAGCTTACCGGCATAGACTATAATTGATAACCCCATAGCCAGAACGATACGCTGTGCTGTGTTATCAAGAATCCAGAACGGTAAGTATGTACCCAGGCTCCCGATCAAAATAGAATCAATCACATCTGTCATGCTGACTCCTTTCCTGATAATGCCGCCTTACCTTTCCATACATAACCGGTTTCTTCATATAATTTCCTTGGTGATATGAAGAAAGAGGTTTTTTCTCCGGTAAGACTTTTTACAACTTTGTTGTTACGAGTGGCTGTTCCAATCGGAAGCCACCCGTATACGATTCCTGCCCGGACTGATGCAACCGGAATCCCTGTCATCTTGCTTACATCGTCTACAGTCAGACGTTCTGCTGAAAATTCCGGCATCGACGGAATTCCTGAGATGATTCTTGCAACTTCTGCTGCAAACTGATGAAGCTCTGCATTCTGTTTAATGTAGTCATCCACTGTACTCATGTTCCCTCTCCTTTCTTATGCTCTTCAAAATTCATTACTTTTTCCGATATTTCAAGATGCTTCATCTTTCATCTCTGGTTCATTAAACTGATTAACTGGTCCTTCTGCAACCAGTATTCCATCTTTTGTCCAGTACTGGATCACTGTTTGCAGAGGGGTTCCTTTTCCATTAATCTCTTTTACCTGCTTGATTTTGATCATAGGTACTTCTTTTGCATACACTATTCCGATTTTACTCATTTCTCTCCTCTCTTCCTGATATTCAACTATTGACTTTTCCCACTGTCTCTCCTACTCTTATAACACAGGACACCGCCATGTCCGAGTAAAACGAAAGGAGAACGAAATGAAACTTAATCCCGAATGCATTCGTGATATTATGTTCTATCTGGAAGAAAATCTCACTATGAATTCAGATCTGGAAATTAATGAAATTAGTGTTTTTGATCTTCCTGAAAAGCTCAACTATTCTATTGAAGAAATTGCCAATACATTGCTTGTACTTGACGATGCGAATTTTATCGTTTGTTACCGAAACAATGGAGATGACGCAATTGTTGCTCTTGATATATACCGCATTACATATACAGGCTATCAATTTCTTGAAAGCATACGTCCTGATTCAGTTTGGAAAAAAGTGCAAACGATCAGTGGTAACATAGGCTCTTTCTCTCTAAATGTAATATCACAGATTGCAACTTCCGTTCTTACTCAGATGATCAACGGCCAATTAAATCTTTAATGGTATTCCTTACGACAAAACCAATGCATTCTTCCATTTCTGTTTTTTCTGGATGTTTGTATTGGTTTTTCTCGTTATAATAAATCAGTGCCTGTGTGGTTATTTTCCATTTGATCCACTGTACAATGGAAATCACTGCTATGATTAGCACAATTCCTTCTCTCATTCTCTTCTCACCTCCCTCCGGTATTTAACTATTGACTTTTCCCACCATCTTTCCTACTCTTGTAATACAGGCACTGGCATGCCAAGTACAAAAAAAGGAGGATATTCATGGATATATCAACAAAAGTAAATATTGCGCTTTCCGTATTGTCATTTATCTTGGCTGCTATTTCTATTGTTACTGTTGTCATAACATTGCTTCAAAACAGTAAAATGATTGAAAATTCCACCCGACCATACATATGTATTTATGGGCAATCTATAAACCCGGGTTGTCTGGAATTTTATCTTGTTGTGAGAAATTTCGGAAACTCCGCTGCTGTTATCACCAAATTTGAATACGAACCTGATCTTTCGTCTTGCTTTGGTGTTTCAAATTGCCGAAACTTTCTTGATGATCTTCAAAATGCAGCTCTTGCACCAGGGCAATCTCGAATATGCAAATTAAAGTATTCCCTGGTTCCTGATTATGTAACTTTTAAGATTGAATATAATTCAGGTGTTAAAAAGTATTCTGAAACCTTTTCCTGCAATATAAAAGCTGGCACTTCTATGTTGACTGGAAAAATTGATACTACCGGAAAAGAATTACGAACCATTTCTTACACTCTTCAAGAAATGCTCCAGAAAAACCTTTAAAGATTTTTCTGAAAAATGCTGTACTCACCCATATTATTTTCTACAGCATCAAGCACTATTTTAGCTTCGTCGTAAGACAATTCAGCTTCGGAGAACTTGTTTATTATTTCGGTGACAAGTTCTCCGATTTTTTCTCCCGTCAAAACTTTTCCATTGTTTAACCGAACGTCCATAAATTCCATACTCTTCTCACCTCCTACCCTGCTTTACATACATCTTTCTTATGCTGTCTTCTGTTCCTGGAGTTCCTTCATTGCGCTCATTCCTTCTGCCACTCCCAGAATCCTTTCCTATTCGCATTGTTGATTTTAATTCACCCACTTGTGTTAAAAAAAATGTCGTCCCTTTCTTTAGTAGAAAGTCTCAACACTTTTGATAAATTTGTTATTTCTGATGCTTTAAATTCACTTGTTCCTCGCAGTTTATTATAGAGTGTCTCACGTAATATTCCAGATTTTTCTGCAACAGCTACCATTGTCATACCAGAATTGCGTATAGTTTCCTCTAATAAACGAGTATTAACCAACTTCCATCGCCTCCTTCTGTTGAATTTAATTCACATGCTCAATATATCATTGACGTGAATTTCTGTCAACAGTTTTTTATATTTGTGTTGAATTTTTTTCACACATATGTTATAGTAACTTTCAGAAGGGAGGATTCATAATGCTAGACTTATACAAGAACATAAAACAATTAAGAGAGGAAAAAGGATTATCACAAGATGAACTTGCCAAGCTTACAGGATATACCAGCCGCTCTTCTATTGCAAAAATTGAGAAAGGCGAAGTTGATTTACAGCAAAGCAAAATTCTTGCATTCGCAAAAGCTCTTGGAACTACTCCTGGAAAATTAATGGGACTCACAGAATTTGATGGCAACCGTTCAAGCACTACAACTCTTGCAGCTCATTTCGACGGTGATGAATATACAGAAGATGAACTAGATGAAATCCGCCAGTTTGCAGAATTTGTGAAGAATAAAAGGAAATAGATGTCGGTGCAAAGACACTGTGAGTTGAAATGTGAAGAATAAAAGAAAATAATAAATTGGCAGATCTGCCAGAATGTGCATTGACAATATACTTACCCAGGCAACTGGGAGGATGCGTTGCCACTCTGTTTCTGAGTCTTGCAGAAAGGAGTGGGGCTTATGAGTACATATGAAGAATTTATGATTATCCTGAACACAGGACTCCTGAGCGTAGCTATTCTGAATCTGAAAAATAAGAAATAGCATCCCCGCTCTGGTAAAGTAGGATGCTATTTCTTTAAGCTTATTACACCAGAAACGGATAGGTTTCAGCTATCGTTCCAGTTGTCTTGTTGAGTATATTATAAGTCAGACAGATTTATTTGTCAATTTTTTTATATGCCAGAGTGGGAGGTGCTTTAATGGATACATATGAAGAATTACAAGATGCAGCCTGCAAAGACGGTATAGATGTTATTGATTATCCTTTTAAGAGTAAACAAATAAAAGGATTATATTGCAATGGCACTATCGCTATCAGCAAGAGTTTAACAACACAGGCTGAAAAATCCTGTATATTAGCCGAGGAACTTGGTCATCACTACACATCTTACGGTGATATCCTGGAACAGACCGAGATCATGAATCGCAAACAGGAATATCGTGCCAGATTGTATGGTTATAACCTGAAGATCGGATTAACCGGTCTGATCCGTGCCTGCGAATCCGGATGCAAGAATTTGTATGAGATGGCTGACTATCTGGATGCTACCGAAGAATATCTAAAAGAAGCCATCCAGTGCTACAGATCTAAATACGGCGTATGCACCGCCATTGATAACTATGTAATTTATTTTGAACCTTTTGCTGTTATGCGAATGATTTCTGTTGATTAATTCGCTTCGGCGTTTTAATAAATTACTTTCAAGGAGGAATTCAAATGAAGAAGGGAAAGAAACTACTATCTCTGTTGCTTGCTATGGTTATGGTACTGTCACTCTTTACATTGCCAGTCCAGGCAGCAGCTACAAAGAAAGTCACTAATCAGACAAAATCGGTTGTCATGGTTGTAAAACAGCAGTCAACCATCAAACCACCGGTCAAAATGACCTACCGGAGCAGTAATCCAAAAGTAGTCGCCGTAAATTCAAAAGGCGTTATGGTCGCCAAGACAAAGGGATCTGCTATTGTTACCGGAAGCTATAAATCTGTAAAGTGGACTTATAGAATTAAAGTTGAGGCTCCACGTTTAAATGCAAGTTCTCTTAGATTGAATCCACGAGCTTCTGCCCAGTTAAAAGTAACCGGAACAACGCGAAACGTTTCCTGGTCCTCCAGTGCTCCGCGTATCGCTACAGTTAACAGCAAAGGAAAAATTACCGCTGTACGTTCCGGCTCCGCAGTTATTACTGCAAAAATCAATGGTGTCAGGTATTCATGTAAAGTTACTGTAAGTGTTCCAAAAACTAATTACGTCTGGATATGCAGCACTGGAAAGAAATATCATAAGTACTCCACCTGCAGTAATATGAATCGACCATATAAAGTAACCATCAGCAAAGCTAAGTCGCTCGGATATGACGCATGCAAGAAATGCTATAGATAAACAGATATAGAAAAAAACCGGCTCCCGCGTCAACAGGAACCGGTCAGATCTCCGAAGAGATACTCAATTCGCAAACATATTGTATCATCTTCGGAGCAGACGCACAAGCAGAACATTTGTGTGCCTGCTATTTTTGTACCCAATTTTAGGAAAGGAAGATGATATTATGGCAAAAAGAAAGAAATATCCTAAATTGCCAAATAGCTTCGGAAGCATCCGGTATCTTGGCAAGGGGCGGCGGAACTGCTATGCCGTGCATCCACCAGCTACTATTAATAAAACTGGAAAACCAGTCCGTCCGCCGGCGATCTGTTATGTGGATGATTATTTGAAGGGGTTCACTGTCCTGACAGCCTATAAAGCCGGGACATACCAGCCAGGTATGGAAGAAAGTCTCGAAAGTACCCCTGTATCATATGCTGATACCCTTATAAGCCGTATCATTGCCGACTACAATACGATCAAAGGCGTGGAAGAAAAACATCCAGAGACTAAGAAATTGACTTTTTCAGAAGTGTACAAACAGTTTATGGAATGGAAATTCCCAGAGGGGACAGAATTATCACCTGGTTCCAAACTGGTCTACCAGTCAGCATATAAAAACGCTGCGTCTATTCACGATTGTATTTTTGAAGATCTGAAAGCCCCAGATCTGCAAAAGGTAATTGATGATTGTACCCTTAAAAGTTCAAGCCTTTCCTTATTGCAGACACTCTTTAAGCAAATGTACAAGTATGCTATTTACGCAGAAATTGTCACAGAAAATAAAGCGTTATATGTAACCGTAAATTCAAAGGATGATATTGAACATGGAACACCTTTTTCTGATCAGGAACTGCAGATCCTGTGGCGCAACACGGATAATCCGGAAGTGCAGCTTATTCTCATCATGTGTTATTCGGGCTGGCGAATTGGTGAGGTCCTCAAATTAACTACTAACCTTGAAGAACGTTATTTTCAAGGCGGTATCAAGACAAAGGCTGGAAAAAACCGGATTGTCCCTATTCATCCGGCAATACATGATTTTGTCAGGCAGAAAGTTCTGACGCAGGATGGAAAACTCTGTACATATACGCAGACACATTACAGACGTGCATATTTTTATCCCACTCTGGAACGACTGGGGATTGCCGGAGATCCGAAGCACACGCCCCATGACTGTAGACACACTTTTTCTGCTTTATGCGAAAAATATGGCGTTTGTGAAAATGATCGTAAACGAATGCTTGGACATTCATTTGGAAACGATATCACAAACGCCGTGTATGGACACAGAACTCTTGATGAACTCCGTACAGAAATTGAAAAGATACAGATTCCGGTTTGTGACTAACTGTGACTAACCGTTCCCGTTTATTCTGCTCTTGTTCGTTCTGAATCGTTTTATCAGAATCCTGCAAACTATTGATTTTACTGGACTTTCCGCATTTTACAAGGCTTTTCTACCCCTCGCTTATTTTATCTTATACTTAATGTACTTTATTTTCCACTCAGTGTTTTTTTCTGTAATACAGAATGCCGACGGTCCCGCCTGCTGCCAGGATCAAAAGCACCCAGAATACCCAGAGCGCCGTGTCATCTCCTGTTTTTACAGTTTTCACACTTGAAGAGCTGCTTTTTACGGAAGGATTCTTTCCGGAAGAAGCCGATGTTGTTGTGGATGTTGCAGATGGCGATGGTGTAACAGATATCGCCGGTGTGGGCGTGATCTTTTGGCTCTCCTCTCCTTTTGTCTTTGTGTGGATATCATAAAGGATCTCCCCATTTTCTTCCATTGGGACACAGACAAGGAACGGCGCGATCGCCCCGTACGTTTTTTGCCCGTTTTTCTGGCGGATGAGATAAATCCCTTCATCGAGATCTTCAAAAACAAGTTTTCCATCTGCGTCCGTCACCCTCTTTTCTGCCAAAAGTTTCTTCGCCGTCACCCAGGAAGAAAGTTTTTCTGCAGCTTTTTTGTAATCCGCGGATTTTGACAGATTCCAGGGAGTTACCTTACAGCCTTCAAACGCCTCTGTCAGATGCCAGCCATTCTCCTTCTGCTCTGCCACATAAAAACATTCCAGTGCAGTGCCTTCCCGATCTGTCCCGATCTCATTCAGCTGAACCGTGATGCTTCCCTTTCTCCCTGCCGCATCCACGAAAACAGCCACAAGAACTACAAATATCAGGATCACAGCAAGGAGAAAAACGCCTGCTGTCTTTTTATTTTTTCTTTTCACCCTTTTTCCTCCTTCCTTTTTGATGGCTTAAGGAGCCAGAATCCTGCTGCTCCCAGAAACAGTATGGAAAGTACAAAAACTCTTTTGCCCCAGATCAGAAATCCGGATTCTTTTGCCTGTTCTGCACGTTTCTGTGCTTCCCGGTATGGGATCCTCTTTCCTCTTACAAGAAGCCTGTGTGAGTTGATCCCATAGGGAGTACAGGTCACCAGTGTCACCTGATCCTTTCCCTCCTCGATCCGCAGAAGATCTGTACGGTCCGGTGTCACGGTAACGATCTGGTCCACCTGATACGCCAGCTTCTCCCCCGGAACATTCAGGAAAAAAAGATCTCCCGTCTTCATCTGATCCAGATCTGTAAAAAACATCCTGGTCGCGATCCCTGTATGCGCCGCGATCACAGCGTGTGTCCCCGCTCCCCCGACAGGAAGAGAAGAACCAAACAGATGTCCCGCCCCCTGTTCCAGAACATGCTCCGAAGTTCCATGAAAAACCGGCAGAAAGACCTCGATCGACGGAATTTCCAGATAACACAGGATCCCGTCTCCGGAGACATCCAGAAGTTTCTGATATTCTCTGTATGCAGAAGTTTCTTCTTCGCCGCCTCCAAAGCTGTCACCCGGAAGTACTCCGCCTGAGCGAAGTTTTGAATTATAGTTTCTGGCTTCACCCAAAAGTTTTTGTTTCCCGGTGTCCGACAATTTCTCTGCCTTTTTTTCATATTCATAGATGACTTTGCTCTGGTTTCTCTGATTTATCCACTGACTGACAAACGGATAGTTCAAAAATCCCATTCCCGCCAGAAGAAACAGGAAAAAAATCAGTTTCTGTCTTTTCACATCTTCCTCCTTCTGTACAGAAACAGCCCTGTCAGAAAGACCATCAGAAATGCCATGCCGATCAGGATCGAGATCACATACTGATGCATCCACGGACTTGCTGTCTGCTTTTTCCTGGCTGCTTTCTGCGGGTTCTTCTGTTCTGTGACACGATGTCCTCTTACCAGGAGCCGGTGGCTGTTGACGCCATAGGGGTACAGGTTACCAGCGTTACCAGATCTTTTTCCGGAATGATCCGAAGAAGTGACGTATCCTCAGGCCTGACTACCCGGATCTGATCCACCTCATAGGCAAGACGCCGGTCCAGAACCTGTATATAAAAAAGATCTCCTTTTTTCAGAAGGACCAGATCTGTAAACAGTTTCTTGTCAGAAAGCCCTGTATGGGCAGAAAGAACACAGTGTGTATCCTTCCCCCCTACAGGCAGAGAAGTGTTCTCAAGATGCCCAACACCCTTTTGCAGCACCTCCTGTGAAGTGCCGTGGTACACGGGCAGAAATACATTGATCTCCGGAATCTCTATATAGCCCATGATCCCGTCATTTTCCGGATCCATAAGATGTTCATACTGCTTTTCTTCTGTTCCATCCACAGCAAGTTCCGGGTCAAAAGGATCTGTCAGAACGGCTTCTCTGTTTTTCAGTTTTACATTATATTCTTCTGCTTCTTTCAGCATTTGATGGATCTGTGTTGTATCCATTTTGTCGGTTTCTTTCTGATATTCGTAGATGACTTCCTCCTGCCTGTGCTCATAAAGAGAATTGCTGACAAAAGGATATGCCATCAGAAGTATCCCTGTTCCGATCAGAAATCCTGTGATCAGAAGCGGGCGTTTTTTCCTGGTCTTCATTTATTTTGCACGGTTTTTGCGGATGCTCATAGAATAATAACCGCATCCTGCTGCCACGGCAAATGCACCTGCCAGAACGAAGAACCAGATACCGCTGCCGCCGGTGGACGGAAGTTCAAAGCCCTTGGTGTTATTGATCGTTACTTTGAAGATACCATCTGTGTTGCTATCCTGGCTGATCGTTCCAATATACTGGTTATTACTTCCTACATAGGTGTTCTCATCCCTGTTTGCTTTGATCTCGATCTTGACTGGTGCTTTGAGGATGTTATAACCGGAAACAGTGCTGAGCTCTTCGAGGAAGTAGGTTCCCTCTTCCAGCCCTTTGATATTCAGTGCACCGCCTGCTGCCGGATGCATTTTGGCGTTGTCTGTTACACTGTTCTTCGTTACAGAAGTCACATGATAAACACCATCCGTTGTTTTTTCCATTTCATAGTAAGTCTTGTCAGATGCATCTGCTGTTCCACTCTTTGTAGAATAAAGCACGAAAGTAATCTGTTCTTTATTCGCATCTGTTATTGTTGTTGCACTTCCTCCCAGTTGTTTATTTGCGTCAATTCCAAAGGTATACTCTGTGACTTTATCCCATTCTGTTTCCATGTCTGCACTGCTGCCGATTTTATAACGAAGCTGCACTTCGTTCGGGTTTCCTGCTGGGCTGCCAGCCTGATCATTCGGACCGATCTCGGCATATTCATTTACGACTGCAGTGTAATAGAAATAGATTTCCTTTGTCTTACTTTCCTTTTCGTCTGCTGCCCATTTACTGATCTTTGTAAGTCCGCTGTCTGTCAAAGTGACTGTGATCGTCTTGCCGCCTGCATATTCTGGTTCATTACCTTCATAGTCCGTTATCGTTGTTGTATAGTCTTCTGCAGCCAGTGTATAATCTGCATTGACATTTGTTGTGCGAACAACCATGTCTTTTAACTGAACGGTTCCATTTACTGTTGCCGTTTCAGGTGTCAGACCTTTGCTCAGGTTATCCACAAGAACATATTTGTTAAACTTCTGCTGATTTCCGTTGTCTACCTCTGGAATCGTCGGAACAGTTCCTTTCAGACGGAAATGAACAATGTCCCCGATGGAAGTGGTGTCTGTGTCATCGACAGTTTCATCTCCGGTCGTGAGAGTTTCCTTGTCTGTTACGATCTTCTTCTCTACCTCAGCCTCATCAGAACTGTTTTTGATCCGGGCGTTTACATTTTCGTTCCAGTAGGTAACACCGTTTTCTGTTACCGATGTCGGCAGCGCTACGAGGAATGGGCTCTGGGTGTTAGTCAGTGATGCCGGCTTAGCGCCTATCGTTGCATGCGATACGTCCCATTCTATCAGGACATACAAACCATATTCTACATTCTGGATTTCGGCTATGCCTCCGTTTGTTGTTGTTACATCTTTAAAACTACTGATATAATTTGCCAAAGAATCCTCTGCATCCTGTACATTCATCTTCTGATCTCCGTACCGTCAATACGATACTGCGGCAGTCCGGAAACTGTGATGTCTATGGAAGTGACTTCACTGTCAGTATTCCCCTTCACCTGCGCATTCTGTGTCTGCTCCAGCGAACTGGAAATGTTATTCGTATCCTGGTTCTTTTTCTGATACTGAAGATACAGTTCTTTTCCCACTGCATCTGTCAGATCACTTTTACAGCTTATACCTCCGTTGCAGATCACCACATGTGCGGTAAAATCCATCTTTTTGATATAATACCATCCAAGCCCGATGTTTTTGTTGGAGGTATATTCCTCTCTCACTTTCTCGTCCGGAACATTCAGAAACTGATAATTCTGCGCCAGACTGTCTGACTTCGGATAATCCTGATCTGTCTCTGGATCTGGTGGAAGAAGCGTGATCGTCTGGATTGTCGCATTGAATGGTTTACCATCACTTCCTGTGATGGAAAGACTTCCTTTCAGTGAACCTTGTGCAAAATGCATCACATAATGTCCGGTTCCCTCAAGATCTTCCATCGTGATCCCGCCCTGACCATTCACCAGAAGATCACTGACCTTCATGATACGTGTTTTCTGTGTCTTGTCAGAATCCTGATATGTCACCTCCACCTTGCCGTACTGGTAAAACCACGCTGCATACTCGTCTGCACTCAGACGTCCCGCCTGTACGCCTTCATTGTTGTCCTGCCAGTAAATGTCCTGGCTGATCTCGTTTGGATAAACCGGATTGTCTGCAGCTTCTGCCGCAAAAATATCCTGCGTTTCTTCCGAGAGGAACAATTCCTCCGATACCGCATCTGAAGATTCTTCCTGAACAGTTTCTGCACTGTCCTGCAGATCATCTTCGACTGCGACTTCTGTATCCTGCGAATTTTCCTCTGTGCTGCTATCCGAAAAATCTTCCTCCGAAATCTCCGTTCCTTCTGGATCACCCGGACTGTTATCGGATGATACCTCCTCTTCTGTCTTCAAAGAATCTGTTTCTTCTATGCCTGCAGATGATATCTCTCCCTGATCTTCCACCCCATCAGAAAACGAAACAAGTTCCGCCCCATAAACCGCAATCTGGTTGATGCAGAAGATCAGGCAGATTATCATGGCAAGTATCTTTGTGATCCTTTTTTTACCGTTCAACGCCACCTCTCCTTCCTTTGCTGTTTGCTTTTCAAAGAACTGCCGAAAAACTCATCAGGCATTTTCAAAAAATGTTCAAGTACTCTGAAGAAGCGGTCACGCATCTCTTTTTCTTCTGTAGTGTTATCATAGCAGATTTTATTCACTTCTTGTTTTTTGATTCTGCGCACTGTGCCTTGTTTCTGCGCACTGTGCCTTGTTTCTGCGCAGACCACGATATGCATATAAAAAAACTCCGCAGACCATTTTCATTAAACAGTCTGTGGAGTTTTTCTTTATGCTTTCGTTCTTTGTGTGAGATAATGCAGATACCTGCTCTGTACCGTGATCAGGCGGCTCTGTGCTACCGGGATCTTCTTTCCGTCTGCCATCAGGATATGGTCTGTCCCCAGTTCGGAAATGTACCGGAGCTGGACAAAAAAAGACTTGTGCGGCTGCATAAAGGCCTGTGCTTTTGCAATTTCCCCGACTGCACTCTCGAAACTTCCCGCCCGCCGGACACTGATGATCTTCTGCCGGTTGTACAGCGTGTAAGTGATACGCCGCAGGGAATTCTCTGCATACATGATATCTTCCACAAAAATACGTCGGACCGAATCTGTCCCATAGATCAGTAATGGATGCTTCTTCTGCTCTGTCTGTGCCTCAAAAGCACTCTTAAGGGCAGGCATATCCATAATGCAAAAGTTATACTTATCCGGCTGTGTTTCCATGATATTCTGAAGTTCTTCTACACTTTCCACCTGGCAGATCTCTGCATCTGCTGTGGTATTTCGTTTTATCCATTTCTGTATGGTCCTGCTGGTTTCGTTCTTATCGTTCATCTGACTGCTGCATACTGCGATCCGAAACATAAGTGCCCTCCCAAAAATAAATAAAATGAATTCCTGCGGACAGATCCTATTCCTTATTCAGTTTTTATTTTGCAAAAAAGGCTCTGACTTTGTCCAGAGTTTCCTCGATCACTGCATCACTGTGTGCTGTAGAAAGGAACATTGCCTCGAACTGTGACGGTGCAAGGTGGATTCCATTCTTCAGCATGTGCAGGAAATACTCTGCGAATTTCTTAGTGTCGGAAGCTTTTGCAGAAGTGTAATCCTTTACTTCCTCTGTCGCAAAGAAGATGCTTCCCAGAGAAGAAACATGATTTACCTGATACGGACTTCCTGTTTCCTTGAGGATTTCTTCCATGGTTCCATATAATTTCGCACCTTTGGCTTCCAGATCCTTGTAAACTTCCTGATGTTCATAGAGGTATTTGAGCTGTGTCAGGCCTGCTGCCATGGCGATCGGGTTTCCACTTAAAGTACCTGCCTGGTAAACCGGACCTGCCGGGGAAACCATCTGCATGATCTCTTTTCTTCCACCGTAAGCACCGACCGGCATTCCTGCGCCGATGATC